>OLOD01000144.1_pt1 | contig 56291 bp, 44 predicted proteins | sample 1671921 | NCBI WGS metagenome assembly OLOD01 (sample SAMEA3136626, study PRJEB25190) | human gut metagenome | biome: human gut; feature: human-associated habitat; material: faeces | place: Austria | collected 2013
GAACATATGTAAAGCCGTTGATACGAGAAATGATCTTAGCCGCATCTTTACCCAGACCGTTCAAGATAACGCGTAACGGAGATTTACGTACTTTGTTTGCCATTTCAGCAATCTTGATAGCACCTTCAGCAGCAGCAAATGATTCGTGACCTGCCAAGAATGCGAAGCACTGAGTTTCTTCGCGCAACAGACGAGCTGCCAAGTTACCATGACCGATACCTACTTTACGATCATCAGCAACAGAACCTTTGATACAGAATGCCTGCAAACCGATACCGATTGCTTCAGCAGCGTCAGCAGCGTTTGTGCAGCCTTTCTTAATAGCGATAGCAGCACCTACTACATAAGCCCAACATGCGTTTTCGAAGCAGATAGGCTGAGTTTCTTTACACATTGTGTATGGATCAAGGCCTTTAGCTGCGCAAATTTCTTTTGCTTCTTCGATGCCATTGATACCGTATTCTTTCAAAACCGCATTGATATGATCGATTCTGCGGTCGTAACTTTCAAATAAAGCCATATTGTTTTACTTTTTAAAATTCTTGTTTACGAAAAATAATGAAATCAGAAAATTGAAAACAAGCACGCCACCACAACAGGCTACGAAGAAAGCCAACCAAGGCTTCTCACCTTTCAAGACAAAGTAGGCTATGGAAAAACCAACAGCCGTCAGAATAATAAGCCCGATGAGGACACGTGTTAATGTTTTCTTATTCATTACGAGGATCGATATATTTTACTGCATCTTTGAAGCGGCCGTATGAACCTTTTGCTTTTTCCAAAGCTTCATTGGCATCCATGCCTTTCTTAACCATATCCATGAACTTGCCCAGGTGTACGAATTCGTAACCGATTACTTCGTCGTTAGCATCCAAAGCCATGCGAGTACAATAACCTTCTGCCATTTCCAAGTAACGAGTTCCTTTAGCCAATGTTCCGAACATTGTACCTACCTGGCTACGCAAACCTTTACCCAAGTCTTCCAAACCTGCGCCGATAGGCAGACCACCTTCTGAGAAAGCAGACTGTGTACGACCGTAAACGATCTGCAAGAACAATTCGCGCATTGCTGTATTGATTGCATCGCAAACCAAGTCTGTATTCAAAGCTTCCAACAATGTCTTACCTGGCAGGATTTCTGATGCCATAGCAGCAGAGTGAGTCATACCTGAGCAACCGATTGTTTCAACCAAAGCTTCCTGAATGATTCCTTCCTTAATGTTCAGAGTCAGTTTACATGCACCCTGCTTTGGAGCACACCAACCGATACCGTGAGTCAAACCTGAGATGTCTGAGATCTGAGTTGCTCTAACCCATTTTCCTTCTTCTGGAATCGGAGCGCAAGGGTGATTAGCGCCCTTCTTAACAACACACATGTGTTGAACTTCATGTGAATAAATCATAATCGCTAATTTATTATATTAATGATAATAAAAACTTTATATCGCTCTTCTTTTGTAAAACCATGCAAATATAAGAGTTTTTCTTTTTTCATGCAATAGCGTACAAAAGTTTGCAGAATAGAATAAAGATTCTTTACATACACTTTTTTAGGGAAGCTCTTCATTTTAAATATTTCACCCGCCGGATATTCTTTAGTTCACGTCGAGAATTACTTAGTTCACGTCGTGGTTTAAGTAGTTCACGCCGTGGATTACTTAGTTCACGCCGTGAACTAAAGAATTTGTAACCGGATTTACATCTTTCTTCGGTTACTTCCGACAAAATGGATAGCGATTTTTGCAAAAATATCCGGCTGAATCCTTCGGCTTAGTAAAGTTTTTTGTAGGTTTGTCTCCGCAAAAAAATAAAGAAACGACACATGAAGAATCATAAGATATTAAAACCGATCATGTTTGTAGGGACTTGTTCGGATGCCGGTAAAAGCGTAATCAATGCGGCCTTTTGCCGAATCTTCAAACAAGATGGTTATTCTCCTGCACCTTTTAAGGCTCAGAACATGTCACTTAATTCGTTTTCCACACCCGAAGGAGGTGAAATGGGACGGGCTCAAGTCGTACAAGCCGAGGCTTGCGGTATTGCGCCTCACACGGATATGAATCCGGTATTGCTCAAACCAACCAGTGATAAAGGTTCGCAGGTAATTTTGAACGGACGCCCTATCGGGAATATGTCGGCTCATGATTACTTTGGGATGAAACTCCAGAAAGAAGATTTGTTCAAAGAAGCGCAGGCGGCCTTTGACCGGCTTAAAAGCCAATACAATCCGATTGTACTGGAAGGTGCCGGAAGTATCTCCGAAATCAATTTGCGCGATCGGGATATTACCAATATGCGGATGGCTATATACGCCCAAGCCGATACGTATCTGGTTGCCGATATTGACCGGGGCGGCGTGTTCGGTTCGGTTTATGGAACCATTGCTTTGCTGAAACCCGAAGAGCGAAAGCTGGTCAAAGGCATTATCATCAATAAATTCAGAGGAGATATCTCGCTGTTCGAGGAAGGACGGAAGATTATTGAGGAGCTGACGGGTATTCCTGTTGTAGGTATTATTCCTTATTTCCGGAATATCAAGATCGAAGAAGAGGATTCTGTTGCGCTCGAAATGAAAACAAACACCTATCAGGATGGGAAAATCAACGTAGCGATCATTCTGCTTAAACGGATGTCTAACTTCACCGACTTTGACGTCCTGGAAATGGACAGCCGCTTCAATGCCTACTATACTAATAATGTAGAAGAAATAGAAAAAGCAGATATAATCCTACTTCCCGGCACCAAAAACACATTGGCCGACTTGCAAAGTATCCGGGCCAACGGTACAGCCGAAGCCATTGTCAGGGCTTACAAAAACGGGAAAAAGGTGATTGGCATCTGCGGAGGATATCAAATGATGGGTGTACGCCTGGAAGATCCGGAAGGAATGGAAGGAAGCTTAAAGGCTGTCCCCGGATTGGGTTTATTACCTCAAATCACCACGATCGAACAAGAGAAGGTAACCAAGCAAAGCCATTTTGCCTTCTTGCAAGAGATGAAAGGGAAACAACCGGTCTTGTCGTGCAAAGGATACGAAATCCACATGGGAAAAACAGAAACGATGGGTGATGCTCAACCACGACCTGTTGCATTGTTGGAAGACGGTCGCCTGGATGGGTATTATCTGAACGACCGTTGTTGGGGAAGTTACCTGCATGGTATCTTAGACAATCCGGAAGTATTAGACAGTCTGGCAGCAGGTTTTGATACAGCCCAAGGAACTACTCATTTTGATTATGCAGCATTCAAGGAAGAACAATATGATAAACTAGCCGACTGGGTACGCCAACACTCAGATCTGGATTATATCTACCGTACGGCAGCCGTCAGCGAATCCGATTGACAGGATAGACTTTCTCGAGCGACACGCATACGTGAGCGCCCAGCTGTGCCAGATAAAGCAACAGGTATTTCTTTCGGATACGCCGGATTTTCCCGGAGACATGCTTCATCACCCCACAAACAATTTCAGCCTCTTCACCTTCCATCAGAGGGTGATTGGCTGCTTCTTCCAAGAACGTACGAATAGAATCCAGTTCCTTTTCACGGACAATAGCCGGTTTACCATTATAATATACAATACGGGAAACGCCGGGAATGCGTAATAACTTATACAGATCTGTTTCGGCGCATTTCACAAATATATAAGAAGGGAATAAAGGAATATCCACAATTTTTACCCGATCCGACCATACCCGAGGCGATTTATGTAACGGAAGCCAGCAAATCACACCCATCCCCTGGATACGGCTTTCCACTTGTTTCTCGGCTCGTGGAGCAGTATATAGAACATACCATTTCTGATTATCTACTTCTGTCTGTTGCATTGCTTTCTGTTTTTCTTTCTTCCCAGCCACAAAGGTAACACTCCGATTCAAAATAACCGGTTTTCGACCCCGGAAAAACGTCTCAATTCCGAAAAGAAAAGAGAAATTCACGATTTTATGACAAATACACATCAAAGTAGAATTATTTTTTGTAACATTGCAACGTAATAAACACTTTTTACTATTACCATGAACAGACGAAACTTTATACAGAAGACAGCTTTATCGGCTGTAGGTCTAGGTTTAGGACCGATCATCAGTTCTTCCTACTCATCTATATACGGAGCTACTGCTCCCAGTAACAAGGTAAAAGTAGCCCTTATCGGTTGCAGAAGCATGGGATTTGCAGACTTAAATACATTTCTCCAATATCCGGAAGTGGAATGTGTCGCCCTGTGTGATGTAGATGATGAATGGCTGCAAAAGAGAGCTGGTGACGTAGAGAAGAAAACAGGGAAGAAAGTCCCAAACCTTTATAAAGACTGGCGTAAAGTCATTGACAACAAAGATGTGGATCTGGTCATCATCGGTACGCCCGATCATTGGCATTGTCTCCCGACAATCGAGGCTTGCCAGGCAGGAAAGGATGTTTATGTCGAAAAGCCGCTTTCGAATACCATCGAAGAATGTGATCTGATGGTAAAGGCAGCCCGTAAATATAATCGCATTGTACAAGTCGGTCAGTGGCAACGTAGTGATCCGCACTGGAATGAAGCCGCCAATTTCCTGAAGAAAGGAGGAATAGGTCGTATCAGAACCGTTAAAGTATGGGCTTACCAAGACGGGAAACCAACTTTACCGGTAAAACCGGATTGTCCGCCTCCTGCCGGGGTAGATTATGATATGTGGTTAGGTCCGGCACCCAAGCGTCCGTTTAATCCGTATCGTTTCCATTATAACTTCCGCTTTTTCTGGGATTACGCCGGCGGATTGATGTCCGACTGGGGTGTGCATTTGCTGGACTATGCTTTGGAAGGTATGCATGCAGACCTGCCCAGTCATGTCTATGGCAGTGGAGGAAAATTCGCTTATCCGGATGATGCAATGGAAACACCCGATACCCTGATGGCAACTTATACCTATAAAGATTTCAATATCATTTGGGATCATGCCTGTGGCATTAATCATGGCTTATACGACCGCCGTGAAGGACTCGCTTTCTTTGGCGAGAACGGAACATTAGTTCTTGACCGCGCCGGTTGGGAAGTAATCCCGGTTGTAGCCAATAAAGAAGCCCGCATGGAAGCCATTCCATTCAAGAAAGGTGAAGGGAAAGGTTTGTATAACCATGTAGGTAATATGTTGTCCTGCATTAAAAGCAGGGAATTACCCAACGCTGATATTGCAATCGGTGCCCGCGTAGCCAAGATGGCTCACTTAGCCAACATCTCTTGCCGGCTTGGCAGGGAAGTAAGATGGGATGATGAGAAACATCTCTTCATCAATGACGAAGAAGCTACTGCCCTATCGAAGGCTTATTACAGAGCTCCTTGGAAATTACCTGAATTGTAAAACAAAAATAATCACATATATGGAATACTGGCAAAAAGACATCGAAACGATGGGACGCGATCAGTTGCAGGAACTTCAACTGACGCGTCTGAAAGAGACCGTAAAACATGCGGCTAACTCTCCTTTCTACAAGGAAGTATTTGAGAAGAACGGAATCACACCCGATTCTATCCAGACACTGGATGATTTACGGAAGATTCCATTTACTACCAAAAATGATTTACGCAGCCATTATCCGTTTGGAATGGCAGCCATACCTATTCAGAAGTGTGTTCGTATCCATTCTTCAAGTGGTACGACCGGAAACCCAACAGTAGTGCTTCACTCTGCCAAGGATTTGGATCAATGGGCAAACCAGGTAGCTCGCTGTATGTATATGGTCGGACTACGGGATACTGATGTTTTCCAGAACACATCCGGTTATGGTATGTTTACAGGAGGATTGGGATTCCAGTACGGAGCTGAGCGTTTAGGAGCCTTGACCGTTCCGGCTGCAGCAGGAAATACCAAACGGCAGATCAAGTTCATTACCGACTTTGGTACGACTTGCCTTCATATTATTCCCAGTTACGCTACCCGTCTGGCAGAAGTGATGTACGAGATGGGAATTGATCCACGCCGCGACACCAAACTGCATACCGTATGTATCGGAGCCGAACCGCACTCGGAAGAACAACGGAAACGTATCGAGCAATTGCTGGGTGTAAAGGCTTACAACTGTTTCGGAATGTCGGAAATGAACGGTCCGGGAGTAGCTTTCGAATGTCCGGAACAAAACGGTCTTCACATTTGGGAAGATTATGTTATTCCTGAAATCATTAATCCGAATACCTTGGAACCCGTTCCGGAAGGTGAGATCGGCGAATTGGTTTTAACTACGATTAATCGGGAAGCCATGCCGTTGCTCCGCTATCGGACACGAGACCTGACCCGATTCATTCCAGGTGAATGTCCATGCGGTAGAACGCATCGTCGTCTGGCCCGCTTCGTCGGCAGAAGTGATGATATGATCATTCTGAAGGGTGTCAATATCTTCCCGATCCAGATTGAGAAGATCTTGATGAACTTCAAAGAACTGGGAAGTAATTATCTGATTACAATCGAGACCGTCGGCTATAACGACGAGATGTTGATCGAAGTAGAATTGAGCGACCTGTTCACGGATGATTACAGTGCACTGCAGCGTTTGGCTAAGGAAGTAACCCGTCAGTTAAAAGATGAATTACTGTTGACACCACGCGTTAAGCTTGTAGGAAAAGGCTCATTACCTTCTGCCGAAGGAGGAAAAGCTGTCCGCGTAAAAGATTTGAGAAAGCTATGTTAAATTGTTCATTCGTATCAATCCTAAATACTATCCGTTATGACAGTCAATCAAATATCAATTTTCTTGGAAAACAAGTACGGCAAGTTGTCTGAAATACTGATGCTACTCGCCGAAGCCAAGATCCGGATCATTGCAGCTACTGTAGCTGATACCTCCGAATATGGTATTCTTCGTATCATCGTGAATGATCCGCAGCGAGCGTTCAAGATTCTAAAAGAGAATAACGTCAGTGCCAATCTGACGGACGTACTGGCCATTGTCACTCACTCCGAAGCTGCTGGATTTGCCCAAACGCTTCAGGCATTTACAAAAGCAGGACTGAGCATTGAATATATGTACTGCTTCTCTATCAAAGACAAATCCATTCTGATCCTGCGAACCAACAACCGCGAGGCAGCGCGCGAAGTAATCCGCCGGCAGAATATGGAATATCTTAGTGAAAGTGATCTATTGAAGATGGATTAATACCAACAAAAAAGGGAGCTTTTGGCTCCCTTTTTATCTTTATAACAAATACTCAATGATTAGAAACAATAAGCGGCACGCAAAGCGATAAACGCCTGATCCAAATCCTTGATGATATTGTATTTTGCTTCCAGTCCTAATGAAAATTCAGGAGTTGCATAGACTTCTCCACCCAAACCGATATTTGCACCGAAACGGGTAACGCCATCATGATGACCATCCCAATCCCAGAATGACATGCTGACACCAGCCAACGGATAAAATCCAAACATACTACTCAGTTTAAACACATAGTGAGCATTCACGTCAATCATCCAAGCACTCACGCCATGATTCTTTACCAGATAGGTCAAACCCGGATTCAATCGCACTTCGTCGGTCAGACAATACCGGTAATCCAATCCTAAGGTGGCTTGTTCGCTATCGAATGCATACCCTAAATTAAAGCCGAATGAAGAACGGCCCTTATCTGCCTGAGCAAATACGGTTAAACTCAGGCAAATCATACTTAATACAAGAAATAACTTTTTCATATCGCAGTTATTTTAATGAATAATAGGCCCTAATATACGACTTTTATTTCACTTTCAAGCGTTCGCCGGCCGATTTTACGATAGCACGATAAAAATCTTCGCTATATCCCGGTGAATCGGGTGCTGCCCCCAGACCATAACCATTGTCGAGGAACTTACCGTCTTTCTCTTTACGAGCCACACCGTCTGAATATTTCACAATCAGAAATTCTCCCAATTTCTTCCAACGGTCAACTGATTCATCGGCTGTTGTAGTGCTGTACCAGGTCAGGAACTTCGCAGCTTCTTTCGGATCTTTCTGATAGAGTTCGGAAGCAGCCTTGTCGATGGCGGGTTGCATGTCCAGATAGCCGTTTTCCAACTCAGACTGAACTTTGCGGAGGTCTCCAATCATCTGGTTATAGCGTCCGTACACCATATTAGCCACCCAGTTACGAATCCAGAAAGCAGATGTCCATGAGAATTGCATCATGCTGCCATTTCCCTGGCGATAACATTCGGGCACATCGGTTGATGAACAATAGATCGGGGTGAAAACAGTCGTATTGGCATCATCGACAGCAAACCACAGTACACCACCAATGGCATCAGGAAGCCAACTACGTAATTGCGGAACGATGACGAATCCACTCTGCTGTGTTGAGATCGGACGCTCGTTTGTATAAGTTTCGCCATCCACTTTATAGGTAAGCGGACGGAAACGATATGGTGCCTTGTACGGACCAGCTCCGGGATCGTTCGTCATGTCGAGTTCGGTACCTTCGTAGTGATCGCGCATCATATCACGCACATCGGCAACCGACAACTTCCGGTCGGGCTTGATATAAAGTGGCATTGGTTCAGCGTTCACATCACCTTTGGCAAAACCGAGGTACTTGCCCATATCCTTGTTATACTTGTTGAAGAAAGACCACACACGGGCTTCGCAGATACGAAGAGCACTGAAATCGTACGGACAATAAGCTTTTGCAAAGCTGAAATCCTCATCCTTTCCGCTGAAGTAACCTTTCTCGCGGGCAAACGATACTACATCGGGCGAATACATACAGTTCTCTTTATCGTCGAACGGTATTTGCTGGATGCGCGACTGGTTCGCATGGGCTGCGATACAGTCATCAGGGATACGAATGGCAACCCATACAGCTCCTTTATTTCCTGTACCTTTTCCTACCATCTCCATGATCCAAGCTTCATTTTTATCAGCAATCGAGAATGACTCGCCACCGCTATAGTAACCATACTTAGCGACCAGATCGGTCATCACTTGGATAGCTTCGCGTGCAGACTTCGAACGCTGTAGGGCTACGTAGATCAGGCTTCCATAGTCCATGATACCGGTCGTATCAACCAGTTCAGGCCGTCCGCCAAAGGTACTTTCCGTGATTGCCACCTGGTGCTCATTCATATTCCCCACAACCGAGTAGGTCTGACGTACTTGCGGGATCTGTCCCAATGGTTTTCCCGTATCCCATTCAGTGATGTCGAGCATAGCTCCTTCGGGCCAGACAGCAGCCGGCCAGTGATACAATTCACCGTAAAGGGTGTAAGAGTCGGCAGCATAACTGATCATCACCGAGCCATCGACAGAAGCCTTTTTACCCACCAGGAGACCCGTACATGCCATCACTTCAGCGGTCGAAGCCAGGCCGAAGCAGGCAGCTAATGTAATCCAAAACTTTTTCATATATTCTTGTTTTATGTATTTCTTTTTCCACACAAAAGTAGATCATTCTTTGTTTTCTTGCAAATCGGCAGAGAGTAATGTCCCTCAACTCCTATCCAAAGCTATTTCGAAGTATACATTGTATAACGCGATGACTTCCATTTCTCCAAATGCTGGTAAGATGTCGGAATTTGCGTATCTTTGCAACATGAAAACGTATAGACCTGAGGCATGGTTGCCTACAACAAAAAAAGAGGTAGAAGCGCGTGGCTGGGACTACCTGGATGTGATCCTGTTCAGCGGTGACGCGTATGTGGATCATCCGTCGTTTGGTGCCGCCGTCATCGGACGGACACTGGAAGCGATGGGATTACGGGTGGCGATCGTCCCGCAACCCGACTGGCGGGGTGATTTCCGCGACTTCAAGAAGCTGGGAGCACCCCGTCTGTTCTTCGGCGTTTCGGCCGGAGCGATGGATTCGATGATCAATCACTACACCGCCAACAAGCGGTTGCGTAGCGATGATGCTTACACGCCAGACCGCCGTGCCGGTATGCGGCCCGATTACCCCAGCATTGTTTATACCAAGATACTGAAGGAACTCTACCCCGACGTACCAGTCGTATTAGGCGGTATCGAAGCCTCCATGCGCCGCCTGACGCACTACGATTACTGGCAAGACCAGTTGCGGCCGGGTATCCTCATCGACAGTCCGGCAGACTTGCTGATCTATGGCATGGGAGAAAAACCGATACAGGAGCTGGTACGCCGTCTGCAGACTGGAAGACCCTTTCACGAGATTCATGACATTCCACAGACTGTCTATCTCTCTGCCAAGGTTCAACCAGAAGCAGATGATATCCTTCTCTTTTCCCACGAAGAATGTCTGAAAGACAAACTCAAGCAGGCCAAAAACTTCCGTCATATTGAAGAAGAATCGAATAAGCAGCATGCTCAGCGCATCCTGCAGCGATGTGGCGGGCAGACCCTTGTCGTCAATCCCCCCTTCCCTCCCATGACAGAAGCCGAGATAGACGCCAGCTTCGACCTGCCCTATACCCGCCTGCCCCATCCGAAGTACAAGGGCAAAGTGATCCCAGCCTTCGAGATGATCAAGTTTTCGGTCAATATCCATCGCGGATGCTTTGGCGGTTGTGCCTTTTGTACCATCTCCGCCCATCAGGGGAAGTTCATCGCCTCCCGAAGTAAAGAATCCATCCTGAAAGAAGTCAAGGCGATCACCGAGATGCCGGACTTCAAAGGCTATTTGAGTGATTTGGGCGGACCCTCGGCCAATATGTACCGCATGAAAGGACTGAATCCGGAGATCTGCGCCAAATGCAAGAAGCCGTCGTGTATCTCGCCCGTAGTCTGTAAGAACCTGAATGCAGATCATACCCCACTTCTGGAACTATATAAAGAAGTAGATAAGATTCCGGGAATCAAGAAATCTTTCATCGGAAGCGGAGTGCGCTACGACCTGCTCCTCCATCGTTATGATAATGAAGCCCTCAACCAGTCGGCACATAAGTATGTAGAGGAGTTGATAGCCCGTCACGTTTCGGGTCGCTTGAAAGTCGCCCCCGAACATACACAAGACGAGGTATTGAAACAGATGCGTAAGCCCTCGTTCAAACTCTTCGAACAATTCAAGAAGATCTTCGACCGGGTGAACAAGCAGCAGGGACTGAACCAGCAACTCATCCCATACTTCATTTCCAGTCATCCGGGCTGTACCGAACTCGATATGGCAGAGTTGGCTGTTATCACGAAAGGTCTCCACTTCCAGTTGGAACAGGTACAGGACTTCACTCCTACACCCATGACTCTGGCTACCGAGATGTATTACACAGGCTACCATCCTTATACCCTGGAGAAAGTCTATACGGCACGGACTAAAGAGCAGAAGTTAGCTCAGCGTCAATTCTTCTTCTGGTACAAACCGGAATACCGGCAACAGATCATGAAGGAATTACAGAAGATGAAACGGCGAGACCTGATCGATAAGCTCTTCAGAAGGAATAAATAAACAGACATTTGAAAACGAGTCAACAACAATAAAAACAGATAATATATGGAAATCAAATCAAGATTTGACCATTTCAACATCAATGTATTGGACTTACAGCGTAGTATCGCTTTTTATGAGAAAGCATTAGGTCTGAAAGAACACCATCGTAAAGAAGCTTCGGATGGTTCCTTTATCTTAGTCTATCTGGCAGACGACCAAGAAAACTTCCTTTTAGAACTGACTTGGCTACGAGACCGTCAGGAAGCCTATGAATTGGGCGATAACGAAAGCCACTTATGTTTCCGAGTAGCTGGAGATTACGATGCTGTCCATGCTTATCATAAAGAGATGGGATGTGTATGCTTCGAGAATGAAGCCATGGGGCTTTACTTCATCAACGACCCAGATGACTATTGGATTGAAGTTCTCCCGATGAAATAAAGAATCATACAAAAACTAAAAAGTCCGTTGGTTGTTCGTTCCAACGGACTTTTTTATTCCTATTCTACTTCATCCGGCCAAGGCACCGCTTTCCCTGTCGCTTTGAAAGCCGGACGCTGTGCATCAACCGACCGCAGATACGTTCCCAAATCAGCCGACAAACGTTTCACTATATCCGGATGCGAAGCCGCCACATCATGCTTCTCGCTGATATCTTCCGGAATGTTATACAGTTCTTTCTTTCCTGTCTCATAGAAATAAATTAATTTCCAATCTCCTTGACGAATAGTGCAAGTGGCCGCGATGCCTGGTCCATGTTCACCTGCCCAAATATTCGGGAAATTCCAATACAAGCTACGTCCTTCCGAAGGATCACCCGTCTGCTTCAACAACGGCACGAAACTGACGCCATCAATCGGCTGCGGTGTCTGATAGTCTGTAATACCTGCCATCTCGAGAATCGTCGGGTAATAATCTTCAATCATCAGGTACTTATCGCATCGAGTTCCTGGCTTCACCACCTTCGGCCAAGCCACAATCATCGGTTCACGAATTCCTCCTTCATAAGCAGAACCTTTCCCCGCTGTCAACGGATAGTTTTGGGTAAACAAAGGCTCGTCCCGCCAACCGGATCCACTGGCATAGCCACCATTATCTCCCATAAACAGAATGATCGTGTTATCAGCCTCGCCATTCTTCTCTAACCAATCCATGATGTCACCCAGGCTTTTGTCCATTCCTTCAATCAAAGAAGCATAAGCAGCTTCTTTATCCGACAGCCCTTTTTGCTTGTACTTTTCATAGTATCGCATATCCTTGTCAATTGGGATATGGATTGCATAATGCGACATATACAAATAGAACGGCTGATTATAAGCCTTCGCTTTATCAAGAGCCTTCAATGCCTCTTGAGTCAAGGCTTCCGTAGCGAAAGTTCCAGTCTGCCAATAATGTTCCAATCCTGGTATTGCCATCAATGAAGTAGGATTTCCTTTTTCGTCATGACCGTAATTCCGTTCACTCAAATAAGTAGCCAAACCACCGGCTGCATGGCCACAGATATTGGTCTCAAAGCCGAAATGACAAGGATTCTCCCCTGGTGTGTCAATAGCTCCCCAGTGCGCCTTTCCGCAATGAATCGTATGATAACCATTCTCCCTCAACAACTCAACGAAAGAAGTCCCGACAAAAGTATGTTCTGTCCCTGGCACCTGCGCAATCCCATTAATATTCCATACGGGAAGATTCAATACATCTGTTTCTCCATCTGTACTCTTGTCCTTCTCCAAAGTCCAGTTAGTGACCCGATGCCGGGCAGCGTTACAACCTGTCATCAAACTACACCGAGTAGGCGAACTAATGCTACAAGCATAAGCCTGCGTAAACATCATCCCCTGCCGGGCCAGCCGCTCCATATTCGGAGTTTCATACCGTTCGTTGTACATTGTCTTCTGATTCCAAAACGGAAGGGACGTATCCTGCCAACCCATGTCATCCACCAAGAAAAGAATGATGTTCGGTTTCTTTTCTTGCTCTTGAGCCATTCCATTCACTATTGGCAGCATCGCCAACGAAAATAAAAGAGTCTTCTTCATCGTCATTTATCTTTTGCATTAACTAGTGGACAAAAATACGGAATTATTTTTATCTGCCGGCCAACATTCTTCCCCTGAGAAGAAATTTCTTGCACGTATGAATAAAACCCCGTATCTTTGCAGTCGAGTGCTTGATAAACCTCGTTAAAAACAAGAATATATGCAAAGAACAACAGTTAGTGTGCCCTTCATGTTATTGGGCATTCTTTTTAATGTCTGCCTGGTTGCAGCTAATCTTTTAGATACAAAAGTAATTCAATTCGCAGGATTTACAGCGACTGCCGGTCTGATTGTCTTTCCCGTATCTTATATTATCAACGATTGCATTGCAGAAGTCTGGGGATTTAAGAAAGCCCGCTTGATTATTTGGAGTGGTTTTGCCTCCAATTTTTTGGTTATTGCTTTCGCACAAATTGCAACAGCTTTACCTGCAGCTCCATATTGGAATGGCGAAGAAGCTTTCAATTTCGTATTTGGTTTAGCTCCTCGTATTGCGATAGCCAGTTTACTTGCCTTTTTGGTAGGTTCTTTTCTTAATGCCTACGTAATGAGTAAAATGAAATTGGCATCTCAAGGGAAAAACTTCTCTTTACGAGCCGTTCTTTCTACTTTAGCGGGAGAAAGTGCAGATTCATTAATTTTCTTTCCCATCGCATTTGGAGGATTAATACCTGGGAATGAGTTATTGATCATGATTATGACTCAAGCCGTACTAAAATCTTTATACGAAGTTATCATTCTCCCTATTACTATCTGTATCGTCCGCTACATTAAGAAAGTAGATGGCAGTGATGTATTTGATGAACATATTTCTTATAATGTATTAAAAGTAAATGATCTTTAAGAGAAATCGTCAAGTTTCCTCTTTTTGAGCAATCGAGAAATCTCCTTGACAAACAAACGATTCATCAATTATTTATCAAGCATCAATAAAAAAGTAGAACAAATATTTGCTTATTCAAATAAAATGCGTACCTTTGCAACGCATTTGACAAGGATGGTCAGGTAGCTCAGCTGGATAGAGCAACAGCCTTCTAAGCTGTGGGTCCTGGGTTCGAATCCCAGCCCGATCACTCAGATATAGACGTGAATAACTGAAACAAAGTTATTCACGTTTTTCTTTTATCTACATTACACAACAATTGCACAACACTCAGAGAATTATAATCCTTCATTATATAAAACTTACTTCACAATATATCGGAATATTATACAAGTATATCAAAATATAATATCACAGTTGGTTGAGAAATCTTCTGTTTATTTGCATAAAAATTCAAGGTATGCATACTTATCTTACATCTCTTTTACTTGTGTCCGGATTAGCTTTTGGTGCTGCTACGGCTAGTGCTGAACGGCTTTGGACTATCGGACAAAATGATAATCAAGCAACAGGTTTTGCTTTGGCTCCCAATCAATACAAAGATTTCCTTGCTCATGATTTTGGATATGAAGATCGTTATTTCTTAGTTGGATATTCTGAAGCATCGAAAGATTTTCCGTATGTTATTCCCGGTCCTTCCGACGGATGGGGCGGTACAGGCGGAACTTCCGGATGGAGAACGCATGAAACAACTATCTTATTCGGTATAAATCAAAAGCCGACAACCGGCACATGGAAGTTAGTTATTGATGTTCTCGACAATGCTGTCGAATTGCCTCCACTACTTAAAGTAACTGTTAACGATAAATCCTGGAAATTCCAGCTTCCAGCCGGCAAAAATGCCAAATCAATCGAAGGTGATCTGAGTGGAACACAGGAACACCGTATTGAGATTCCCATCGACAATGCTTGTATGCAAGAAGGAGGAAACGAAATCCGTCTTTCCGTATTGGAAGGTTCGTGGATTCTTTTTGACCAAGTTTACTTGGATAGTCCGGAAGGAGTTCGCTTACAGAAACCTCAAAAGGCTTTCGTTCGTCGTGTAACTGCGGCTCCTTACGAAATAGAGCAAAACGGACAACATTTCCAACCATTGCTGGTTGATGTTGAAGAATTAGATAAACAACCGAACTTGTCTGTTGAACTGGACGGGAAGTCTATTTTCTCTCAGCGGCTGGATACGGCACGTTATGTCTTTGAAGCTCCGATGCCGGCAGTAACGACAGCTAAAGAGAGCCGGTATCGCGTTCGGATTGACGGGAAAATTGTAGAAGAAGGTACGATTCTTCGTGAACCTCAAAGGCTTCAGACGTATGTTGATTATGTAGATACCCGTATTGGTACCGGACATTCCCGTTGGATGATTGCACCCGGACCATGGATGCCTTTCAGTATGGTAAAGCTAAGTCCCGACAACCAAAATGCAGGTTGGCAAGCCGGTTATCAACCCACGTTCGAAAACATCGGTTGCTTTAGTCATATCCATGAATGGACGTTGGGTGGACTCGGATTAATGCCAACCAACGGTAAGTTGGTCATTCAGGAAGGAGATGAAATGGATCCGGATTCCGGTTATCGTTCACGTATCCGCAAGCAAACCGAACAAGCCGGTATCGGATACTATGCCATTCATCTGGACGATTACGATATCCAAGCTGAATTGACAGCCACAACACGCTGCGGATTCCAACGATATACGTTTCCACAGGACCGGGATGGTGCCCGTGTGCTGGTTGATTTGCACATTCCTACTGAATACGATTATGTATTAAGTGATATTGAAATAAAGAAAGTCGGACCAAACCGGATTGAAGGAGTCAGTCATCAGTTATCTCGGAATGTATGGAGTAACGATGCCGATCAGGACTATCGGCTTTACTTCGTTCTGGAATTTGATCAGCCTATTCAGGAAATGGGCGGATGGACAGACGGAACAGTAGTCAAGACAGAACAACTGACGGGAAAAGACCTGAAAGATGCAGGGTTGTTCCTGCAATTCGACGTCAAGCAGAATCCTACAGTACAGGTTCGTTCCGGCATTTCTCTGGTGAGCCTCGAGAACGCTTCTCTCAATCTGAAGACGGAAATCAGCGATCCTTTTGGTTGGAGCTTCGATGCCGTACGTGATCATCAGCAAGCTGTATGGAATGAATTATTTGGCCGTGTAGAAATCTCCACAACCGACCGCCAGGAAAAAGTCCGCTTCTATAATAATATGTATCGGGCGTTATGCAGCCGGAATATTTGGAGTGATGTCAACGGACAATGGATATCAACCGATAAGAAAGTTCAACAGCTAACAGGGAAAGACGATGTGGCCTTAGGATGCGATGCCTTTTGGAATACATTCTGGAACTTAAATCAGTTCTGGAATCTGGTAACTCCCGAATGGAGTCATCGGTGGGTAAACTCTCAGCTTGCCATGTATGATGCCAACGGATGGTTGGCGAAAGGTCCGGCTGGCATGAATTATATACCGGTAATGGTGGCCGAACATGAGATACCGCTTATTGTAGGTGCTTATCAAATGGGAATTCGGGATTTTGATACCAACAAAGCACTCGAAGCGATGCTAAAGATGCAAAAGACACCTTCGCAGAAAGTTTTTGCTGGTTATGCCGGAAACCGTGACTTGGAAGCCTATCTCAAGTATCAATATGTACCATCCGATTTAGGCCGTTTCTCCAATTCGCTGGAATATGCTTTCGACGACTGGACCGTCGGACAATTTGCCAAAGCTATCGGCAATGAAAAGGTTTATAAGGAATTCAACCAGCGAGGTTCCTGGTGGAAACATGTAATTGAGCCTAAGTCTGGTTTTGCTGCCCTTAAAGATAGTCAGGGAAAATGGGTAGCCGACTTTGATCCGTTCCGTTCAGGAGCCAATCATCATTATGTAGAAGGAAATGCCTGGCAGCTTACCTACTTCGTTCCACAAGATGTTCCGGCTTTAGCAACGGCTATCGGTAAGGATCGTTTCATTGAACGGTTGGAATGGGGATTTCAGGCCAGTGAACCTTGGCGATACAATGCTCCCAACGATCAATACTGGGATTTTCCAGTCGTACAAGGGAATCAGCAATCGATGCATTTTGCCTTTCTGTTCAATTGGGTAGGAAAACCGTGGCTAACACAGAAATGGAGCCGGTCTATCATCGACCGTTATTATGGTTCGGGTATTGCCAATGCTTACCTGGGAGATGAAGATCAGGGACAAATGAGTGCATGGTTTATTATGGCAGCTATCGGACTTTTCCAGACGGATGGTGGTTGTCAGACCGAGCCTGTTTACGAAATAGCCAGTCCGCTATACGAAAAGATTGTTCTCCATCTCGATAATCGGTATGGAAGAGGAAAAGAATTTATCATCGAAGCCAAGAATGCTTCCAGACAGAATAAGTATGTACAGTCGGCCACTCTCAACGGAAAGAAGTTGACTTCATTTAAGTTCCCGGCTGCTGAGTTACTGAAAGGTGGAAGTCTGGTTTTGGAAATGGGTGAGAAACCGAATAAAAACTGGGGTAAATAAATGTACGAAACCTTAACAAAGTTGTGTATGTCATGATCACGAACGCCGATCGGGATTTCTCCCGACCGGCGTTCCTTTCTTTTGTCTGACCAGTTTTTATCCGCAATGGAAATAAGTTTCAACCAGTTCAAGCATCTTCCGTTCGTTGTCCATCACCTTGCTCCGGATATTCTCGTCCTTAAAGGCTTTCAGACGAGCAATAATGCTGTCAATCATTCCCGGACTGAACACATTGTATTCCTCATATACCGCACGCTGGTCTTGCAGGCATTTTGAAGAAGCCACACAACTATCCGGCAATTGTTTCAGCTTAGCCAGCTTGTCCTTGTTTTCTTTCTTATGAATATTGACATTCACATAAGTTTGTTCGGCTATATCCAATGCATTTTCCATCTCGAAGCCATGACGACAAGCAACAGCCTGACTGGCAATCAGCAGATATACGTCTGCAGAACCATCCGGCGAACGCATTTCTACCGTTTGCTTTTGCGTCGTATCATATTGAGCAGACACACTGGCCGGATTAATCTGTCCGCACATATCTTTTCCGGCCGACCAGCCTAACGGCACACGCACCAGAACCGAACGGTTACGATCTCCCCAGCAAATATTCGTCGGAGCTTCCTGATGCGGAACCAGACGGAAATAAGAGGTTGGGTTTGTATTGCCGAATGCCGTAATCGAAGGAGCCAGATCCATCATTCCGGCAATGGCCTTACGGGCTGTTTCCGAAATGATACCGTCTTGTAGCATCTGGTTCTTGCCGTCTTTCATCATCCGCATGTGGATATGCAAACCAGAACCTGCCTTTCCAATACTGATCTTCGGAGCAAAGGTTACATTCAAACCTGAGTTATAAGCCTCATTGCGAATCACCCATTTGGCGATCATCAGCTGATCGGCTGCGTCTTCAGCAGCAACCGGCAGGAATTCGATTTCATTCTGTTCGAAGTTGAAATCAGTATCTGAGAAGTTTCCTACTTCGCTATGACCGTATTTGATTTGTCCGCCACAACGGGCAATCTTTAACATGCAATTGGTTCGGAAATCATTATTCTTGGCAAACGGTGCTGATTCGTGATATCCCCGCTGATCAACAGCCGGAAAGTCGTCTTGAACTTCATCAATCACATAAAATTCCAGTTCACCCATGGCCTGAAACTCCATACCTGTCACTTTCTTGAAGGCATCGCATGCCTTATGCAAGACGTATTCAGGCGAACTATCCAATAATTCTCCGTCTTTATTGAAGTACGAACACAACATCGTTACGGTTTTCTCTACAGCAAACGGATCTACGAAAGCGGTACGATACCGGGGAATAACATATAAGTCACTACTACTGGCTTCGATGAAAGGGAAAAGACTGGAACCGTCCACCCGTTCACCACAGCTGAGGATCTCATCCAGGTAATCCAAATCGTTAATGACAAAGTTTAACGTCTTCAAGCGGCCATCACCTCCCGGATACATGAAATTGACCATATTCACTTCATTTTCCATGATAAAGCGCTTGATATCTTCTTTCGTAAATTGAGAAGCCGGTTTCTTCAGATAGGCAACCAGCTCATTCTTGTTCAATGCTAATCTATTATCCATCGCTAATTAAATTATTAAGGTTATGCTAATATCGATTCGATTTGTTCTAGTTCTTCGTCTGTAAAAGAAAGGTGTTCGAGTGCTTTCAGGTTATCATCCAGCTGTGCTACCGAACTGGCTCCTATCAAAACACTGGTAACCCGCTTGTCGCGCATGATCCAAGCCAGAGCCATCTCTGCCAATGTCTGTCCCCGTTGTGCCGCCAGTTCATTCAAACGGGTAATACGGGCAATCTTGTCGGCCGTTACTTGTTCGCGCTTCAGATGCCCCGTTGGTTTGGCAGCCCGCGAGTTTTCCGGAATGCCATGCAGGTATTTGTCGGTCAGCAAGCCTTGTGCCAATGGCGAGAAAGCAATCATACCCACACCTTCCTCATCGAGCACCGAAAGTAATTCCGGCTCAACCCAACGATCCAGCATCGAATAACGAGCCTGATGAATCAGGCAATGTACCTTATCCTCCTTCAGAACTTCCAAAGCGGCCCGTGTCTGTGCAGGATTATAATTGGAGATACCCACGTAAAGCGCCTTTCCCTGCCGTACGATATCCACCAAAGCCCCCATCGTTTCTTCAATCGGAGTTTCCGGATCCGGACGATGCGAATAGAAAATGTCTACATACTCCAAGCCCATCCGCTTCAGACTCTGGTCAAGACTTGCGATCAGATATTTGCGGCTTCCCCAGTTGCCGTAAGGACCTTTCCACATATCAAAACCGGCCTTTGTGCTGATCAGAAGCTCATCTCTGTACACGCCAAGTTCTTCTTTCAGAATCTTACCAAAATTCTTCTCCGCACTTCCATAAGCAGGTCCGTAATTATTTGCCAGATCAAAGTGTACGATTCCATTATCAAACGCTGTGAAAAGGATTTCTTTCATATTTTCGTAAACACCGGTATCTCCAAAGTTGTGCCACAATCCAAGTGAAATTGCCGGGAGTTTTAATCCGCTCTTTCCGCAACGTACATAAGCCATTTTCTCATATCTGTCATTTGCTGCCTGATACATGTTTCTCTTCCTCTCTTTCGTAACGTAAAACAGGTGATAGAATAGTTCTGTGTTTATTCTACCACCTGTTTTTTATATTTAAAATCTCTTTTTTATATTATTCTCGTATAATCCAGGAAGAAGCACACACAACATACCTTTTCTGTTCCCTGGTTCCGATACACATGTGGCTGGTCTGTCTCAAATTCCAGACTCATTCCCTTTGCTTTACGAATTTTCTTCAAATTTTCTGATACATTATGTGATAAATAGTCCATCTACTTCATCCTTACAACGCTTTTCTGTACAACATTTCAATGTCACACTGTCTGGAAGACCTCGGATTCACTGCAATGTTTCCACTCTTCATGGCATCCACTGCCATTGCTTCAATCTTGTTCTCAATCTCTTCTGCACTCACCGGGCCTGTCTTGCTGGCATTATTAATTGCTTCTGTCAGATTTGCCGGAATTCCAATCTCCCCACATAATTCACGAATCGCATCCACCAGCATCATTGGTTCAAACTCTTCTGCGTAAGCCGGAACCGGACTGATATCATTATAGATTGTCAGATATCTTCCATGGTCAGCCAGTGCATTATACTCTGCAATCACCGGAAGCAATACTGCATTTGCCACTCCATGCGGCACATCAAAGAATGCACTGACCGGATGGCTCATTGCATGTACATTTCCAAGTCTTGCAAAGGAAAATGCGATTCCTGCAAAAAGTGAACCGACAAGCATTGCTTCTGCTGCTTCGATATCTCCACGGTTTGCAACGAAACGACGAATGTTTTTACCGATCAGACTCATGGCTTTCTCTGCCATCGCATCCGAAAACAGTGATGCTGCAGTAGAAATGTATGCTTCTTCCGCATGGATAAATGCATCTATTCCACATGCTGCTGCAACGCTTGCCGGAGCTGTTGTCAAAAGCTCTGCATCCAGGATTGCATATGCCGGAAGAATCTCATAACTGAATACCGTCAATTTATAGTCTCTGCTGTGATCTGTAATAACTGAAAATGCGGTCACCTCAGAACCTGTTCCTGCTGTTGTCGGGATCGCGATCAACGGAATGATCGGTCCCGGAACTTTGTGGGCACCTTCATATTCCGTAATGCTTCCGCCATATTTCGCAGTAACACCGACTGCTTTTGCCACATCCATCGGAGAACCTCCTCCAAATGCAACGATAAAATCTGCGCCTGCTTCTTTGAATGCTTCTGTTGCCTTATCCACTGTCTCAACAGAAGGATTTCCTTCTATATCTGTAAATGTATCAACGGAAATCCCTGCAGATTTCAAAGAATTTGCCGCCTTCTCCACAAGCCCCATCTTCGCCAGATGCGGTCCGGACATAAGAAATGCATGTGAACCGCCTGACTTCTTAGCAATCTCGGGAAGCTTTGTAAGGCTTCCCTTTCCTACTGTAATATTCTGTGGAACTGAAAAACTAAATTCATTCATTATTAAACTGTGCCTCCAATCAAATCACTTTTCTGCATCAGTACACGATCAATTGCTGCATCGATCACTTTATCAAGCTCTTCTTCATCTGCCTCCGGCATCAGAGTTGCTGCATCCTCATCAGAGATGATCTCAACAAGTGTACCAAAGGACTCTTTGTATTTCACTTTACATACAACATAGAACACAACACCAAGTGCTGACCATCCAAGTACCATCAGCCACTCCTGAAGGATCAGGTTTCCACCGCTTCCCGGAATACAGTACATTGCAACCATAAATCCTGACATGATAACTGCCATAGTTCCGAAGAATTTATAGCATGGAACCTTATACGGTCTCGGCATATCCGGCTCTTTCTTTCTCAGGATCATAAAGGACAGAGCAACCATGCAGTAAGCGAAACAGCATCCGAAGTTACCGGCATCACTGATCCATACAAGCATCTTTCTTCCTGCGAACGGAGCAAGCATTGTCAGAATACCGATCAGGATCAAAGCATTTACAGGAGTTTTGTGCTTCGGATGTAATTTTGCAAAGAATTTTGGAATCATGTAAGACTCTGCCATGGAATACATTGCACGGGAACCACCAAGTAAGAAGGAGTTCCAGGATGTAACGATTCCACACATTCCTCCAACAATAATAACCTTTGCCATGATTTTCGTGTTAAATGCCGCTGCCATCGCATCTGCCGTTACAAGTCCTGTTGCTTCCTGTGACGCGATAATGTCTCCAGGATTCATAACGAATCCAACTGCTATAATAACAAATGCATAAAAGATAACTGCAAGCACTACAGATAAAATCAAGATATTTCCAATCTTTTTCGGTGGAACATTGATTTCCTCTGCCGCCTGCGGGATAACATCAAATCCAATGAAGTAAAACGGTGACATTGCCGCAACTCCGATGATTGCTTTGATATTCACACCTGCTGTAGTTCCTGCAAATATCTGTCCATCCAGATTGTCAACTGTTCCATTGATCACTGATGCAACGATCAGTAAGATTCCTGCGCCACCGATGATACAAGTCAGAACTGTCTGCAGAATAGCCGCTGTCTTTGCACCGATAATATTGATCAGCATAATCAAAAATGCGATTACAATCGCCGTGATCAGCCAGGATGCATAGATATCAAATCCTGCAACTGTATACATATAGCCTTTTAAAAATCCCGGCCAAAGATAAGTAATGATCGTTGGAAATGCACAAGCTTCAAAACATGCTACACTGACATATCCAAGTACGATCATCCATGTACAGATAAAAGATCCCGTTGACCCCATTGCCCGGTAACTAAATACATGCTCTCCACCACACTGTGGCATTGCTGCTGTCAGCTCTGCGTATGTCAGACCCACGAAGAAGATCATGATACCGCCGATTGCAAAACCAAGTGCAGCTCCGATAACTCCGCCTTTTTCAATCCAACCACCTGTTGATACAACCCAGCCCCATCCAATCATAGCACCAAAGGCAATTACAAGGATGTCCCAGGCATTCAATACTTTGTTAAATTCTGATTTTTTCTGTGTCATAACCTGTTCCCTCCTACTTGTTCATTATCTTTTTTGCTACATCTTCAATCAACTCTGCGGTTCCATCTACTCCCAGAAGACTGCTATCAATCAGCATGTCACGGTTATGACGATCACCACGGTTGCTTCCTGTCAGTGCCAGGTGACGTTTATGGTACCTCTTATCCTTTTCTATAATAAGAAGCTTTGCATCGTCTGCTGAAAGATTGTGACTCTTCATTACGTTATGAATCCTCACTTCATTTGGAGAATAAATAAATACTCTGAGAATTGGCTGATGTTCCTTCAAAATGTAATCTGCTGATCGCCCGATGATCACACAAGATTCTCTGTCCGAAAGTTTTCGTATAATCGTTTTCTGAACATGCATCGCACGATCTGTCAGATCTGCATATTTTGAAAAAGAACCACGAACATCTCCTTCCGCTCCTTTTCCTGCGATTGTAACACCTTCCTCAACTTTCTCCATAATCTCTTTCGGTATTCCGACTTCTTTTATGATCTGATCCACTGTGTCTCGATCATAAAATTTAATTCCTAGATCTTCTGCAACTTTCCGGCCAATCTGGTTTCCCTTTGCACCGTATTCGCATCCGATTGTAATAACTAGATGTGCCATATCATTCACCCTCTCTTCTATTTCTGCTGCTTACTCCCATACAAATCATCTGAATGATTTTTCTGATTCACACGAGAGTGAACAGCATTTCATTATCGTCTCAACGATTCCAGAAACCACGAAGAAAAAGGGCGCACGATCATTCTCGTGACGCCCTTGTCTTCTATACTTCTTCTCTATTTATGATAATGCTTTTACAGCCTCTTCGATAATCTCAACTGCTTTATCACACTCTTCTTCACTGACGATCAGTGGTGGAACCATACGGATAATATGTGCTCCGATTGCTGTGATAAGAAGTTTTCTGTCAAAGCATCCATGTTTTACATCAACTCCTGAGATTGTATCATCAAACTCAACACCAACAAGAAGTCCCTGATGTCTTACCTCTTTTACATGTGGCAACTTCTCTAATTTCGCTGCAAAATAATCTCCGACCTTCTTTGCATTTCCTGCAAGATCTCTGTCAAGAAGCTCTCCAACCTCTGCAAGTGCTGCTGCACAGCTAATCGGATGTCCTCCAAATGTTGTTCCATGTGATCCGGCTGTAAATGCTTTGGATACTTCCTCTGTTGCACAGATTGCTCCGATTGGCATTCCGCCACCAAGACCTTTCGCCATAGATACGATATCTGGTTTTACTCCGTAGTTCATATAAGACATAACTGCTCCGGTTCTACACCATCCTGTCTGTACCTCATCCAGAAGTAAAAGCATTCCCTTCTCATCACAGAATTCACGAAGTCCTTTCATAAATTCCTGTGTTGCCGGATGAACTCCGCCTTCGCCCTGTACAGGCTCGATCATAATTGCAATCGTATTCTCTGTGCATGCATCCTTGAATGCTTTCAGGTCATTGTATGGTGCATAAGAGAATCCGTAAGTCATAGGTCCGAATCCAACCTGACATCCATTTCCCGGCTGACCTGTTGCTGACATTGCTCCAAATGTTCTTCCATGGAAACCATCCTTTGCTGTAACGATGTGGTATCTGTTCGGACCATATTTCTCAATACCATATTTACGCGCCATCTTGATCATTGCCTCGTTGGCCTCTGTTCCTGAGTTCTGATAAAAGATCTTGTCCATTCCAAGTGTCTTACATACTTTTTCAGCAAGCAGCGCCTGTGGAATGGTATATGGATAGTTAAATGTGTGCATTATATCGTCCACCTGGTCTTTGACTGCTGCTACAACCTTCGGGTTTCTGTTTCCCGCATTGTTTACTGCGATTCCTGCATAAAAGTCAAGATATGGTGTTCCATTCTCATCATAGAGATACATCCCCTCGGCTGTCTCTGCAAGAAAATCGAAACGCTCATAAGTCTCGATCATGTATTTGCTTACTTTGTCTTTGATATCCTGTGCTGTTAATCCTGTGTCTTTTAATCTCATTGTCAAATCCTCCTGAACCTGCAGCTGTTTCACAGTTGCCTTAATCTCAACTAATTGTCAAATACATCGCGCGCTGAAAAATTTTTATAATAAACAAAAACAAAAAGAGCAAAGCTACTACGAAATGTAAGCACCTTTGCTCTTTGTTTTTGTCTATTATTTTGTACAAGCATACAATATCACGTTCATTATTGTCTGTCAACAACTTTTTATAAAATAAATTTTCTGTCTATTTTGTTGTTCTGTTTTGTACATTATATTGAACTCTTGCATTTTCTACATAAAATTCAATTATAGAGTAATTTTTTCTTTACTCCTCAGAGAACTGATCCTTTCCTGCTAAACACAGAGGACATTCAAAATCTTCCGGTACATCTTCCCACTTTGTTCCAGGTGCGATACCGCCTTCCGGGTATCCCTGCTCTTCATCATATTCCCATCCACATAAATCACATACATATTTTTTCATAATTTCATATCTCCTTTTCTTTTCATCTTCATTTTTATAATTATTCCTGACCTTGCATCCATTCACTACACAACAAGATCAATGAATCATTACCACTAATTTTCAAAAATCGGTTCAAAATCGCTGACATCATGTCCGCAAATTGGACAGATATAATCTGCTGGAAGTTCACTGCCTTCATATACATAATTACAGATCTTACATCTCCATCCAACGATCTTCTTATCCTGAGGTATCTCTTTCTTCTTTGGTTTTACGCGATTCTGATAATCGGCGTAAGTAAGCGGTGCATTCTCATTCAGCAGTTTTGCATCTGTTACTTCTGCAATGAACAGAGTATGTGTACCGAGATCCTGCTGTTCCAGAACCTTACCACTGATCACGGCGCATGCCTGATATCCCATATATGGAATATTATTCTGATCTACCGGTAACGTAAGATCTTTCATCTTATCCACATCTCTTCCTGACTGGAATCCGAAATGCTTAATTGTCTCAAAGGAACATTCTACATCCAACAGACTCAGTGCAAAAATTCCGCTTTCTTTGATCAGATCACAGGTATAATTACTGTTCAAAACAGAGATCGCAATTCGAACTGGGTCATTCGCTACCTGCATACATGTATTGGTAATACAGCCGTTTACTTTCTCACCGGAACGTGTAGATAACATAAATACTCCATAAGACAAATTATAAAGTGCTTTTTTCTCCATGTGATAACCTCCTTTTAATTTTAATAATAATTACTATTATTATATTTTTAATATAGCTTATTTTCTCGCTATTGTCAACTGTAAATTTTATTTTGTCCAGTTTTTCTTTAAATTTTATCCTGTTTTTATTTGAATTTTCAGACAATTCTTTTTATTTATGCTATACTAGCATTATAGTAACTCGTTAACAGCAGCATTTTGTAAAGGCAGGGATGATTATGAATTTAAACTATCTTGAAGAAACAATTAGAACATCTAAGTATCTTGTTTGTCTCGCCGGAATGGAATTCATGAGAGAGCAAAATGTCGCATACCATCGAGACAGCGACGAATCCTATCGGATTGAAGAAAAGTATGGCTACTCTCCGGAAGAATTATTCAGTGCCCGTATGTTTAACACACATGCAGAATTATTCTATGAATATTATAGAAATGAAATTCTTTCCAAACATTTAGTAGCCGGAAAAGGTAATGAAGCACTTGCAAGATTAGAAGAGGCAGGATATTTAAAGACAATCATTACAAAAGGCATCTATAATATGCCTCAGAAAGCCGGCTGTAAAAATGTGATCAATATGTATGGAAATATTTATGAAAATAATGCGTGTCCACGTTGCGGAAAGATTTTCCCGATTGAATATATCAAAAACAGTGATAAGGTTCCTCTTTGTGATGTGTGTAAATCGACTGTGATTCATCCTGGAGTTTATTTACATGGTGAAATGCTCAGTAATACTGTCATTAGCCATGCTGTGGAAGAAGTTGCTAAAGCTGATACGATTCTCGTTCTCGGGATGAACCTGAATTCCAGTCTGTGCAAAGATATGCTTCCACATTTCACAGGCAAAGATTTGATTGTAATCCACAAGGAACCACATTATCTGGATGAAAAAGCAACCGCAGCTTACCATGGAGCAGTCAGTGAAATTCTTCCAGAAGTTGCAGAAAGCATACTGGATGCATAATTTTCCAATATTAACACATATTCTTAAAATACGAATCTCCAGTAGAAATCAGTATTTTTATACTTGAACTTCTTCTGGAGATTCGTATTTTTTCTAGATAATATTCATATTTTACAGTTCACCACATCCCAGAATCTCTTTAATCTCCGGAATCGTCTTCTTCTGTTCTCTTAACCGACGAATCTGCGCAATCCTTTCTAAGCTCTCAACTCTGCGGTATCTTCTGGTCAGATTCTCTTCTGCCTGCTCGAACGGCAGCATTCCTTCCTCTGTATAAAATTTCAAAGTACTGTAACGCACTGCCGTAAGCCGCACAAGCTCTCCGATTGTCACATATTCTGCCTGCTCTATTACTTCCATGCTTCTCTGTCTTGACATCTGCTCACCTTTTCTACTGTCTACATAATTAGTATTTCAGTACTTTCTTCCTACTGCCAGTATGCCGGTACCAGGTTGACTCCCTGAATCGGTACTTTATATGCTGTTTTTGTCATTGGGAAGATGCGGTAATATATATTGCCTATTTTTAGTAAAGTCTCACTGCCTACTCTGATCTCCTCTACCGCAAAGCCTTTTTTCTTCAGATATTCTACAGCCGCAGCTCTTCTGTCCGCCACGTTAGTTCCAAAAATAACCATATCAATAAATACGGATTTTCTTCTGTCAAGATACGGGAATACAAGATTAACACCCTCTAAATATGGATTCTTAAGCAGTTTGCTCTTAGTCTTCACAAACCGATTCATAAATCCTTCAAAAACATTATGAAATTCTGCTTCCCATAATGCACGGTACTTCTCATCCTGAACGGCAGCTTCTGTCATACGCTCTTCTACACGGTTCTGCTCTGATACAGAAAATAAGTCATGGATACAGCCACTTTCACGGAGAAGCCATAAGAGAACCGCATCTTCCAGACTAATTGGACCATCTTCCAGAATCTCTGCACGAAGTCCTTCTTTTATTCTGATATAACTTGTCTCATCACTAAGGTATGCCTTTAGTTCAACACCTGATGTATCATAATTTATATCACAGCCCAAAATATCCGGTACTTCCTTTAGAAGTTCTTCTGCTTCCAAAACAGCAGCCACTTCTTTCTCAATCTGAGTCTCCTCTTTTTTCTTTAATGTTTTTGCCATCTGTACCGCTTTCTGCAGTTCTGCAGAAAATTCTGAAAATGAATCCGCATCTGCTTTTCCTAATTCTGTCTCCAACACCCGCGCAGCCGAAACAGCTCTCAATACAGCACTTTTTGCCACACTTGGATGAATACTCTCCTGTCCGTCCAACGCAAGTAATGCATATTGCTGAGATAATGTAAGATCTTTCATACCTGTCTTCCTCTCTTTCCTCTTATTGTTACTGTTCACACGATGTGCGACCAGCAACGCATCTCGCCATTTTAAATCGCCTTTGGCGATGGGGCGAGATGCATTCAAGTCAAAACGCGCATCCTCCGTGTCAATCAGCGGAGTGATTGACACGGGAGTGAACAGTAACCTCTTATTTTCTGATCACCATTTTTGTATTTTACTTACTACTTACTACTTACTACTTACTACTTAGAAAATATCATACAGTACGCAAACTGTCAAGTTGTTACTATTACTTCTACTGACTTTACCTATTAACACAATAATTCAAGAATGCCAAACTGACCTTTAAGACATTTTCAAGTCTTCAACTATTGAAACGTACACCATATAATGCTATTATTAATAATTGGCACTTCAAATGAATTTTTAGTAATAACAGGAGAATATATGAACCAAAAAACAGCTTCTGCCCCTGCAGCAGAAAACAAAATGGGAACCATGCCGATCGGCAGACTCTTGTTCAACATGTCCTTACCGATGATGGTTTCCATGCTAGTGCAGGCACTTTATAATATTGTAGACAGCATCTTTGTAGCAAAACTGTCAGAGAATGCTCTTACTGCAGTTTCTCTTGCCTTCCCGTTACAGATGCTGCTCATCGCAGTTGCAACCGGTACCGGCGTTGGTATGAATGCACTTCTTTCCAGAGCACTCGGAGCAAAAAAAACTGACGAGGCAAATAAGATTGCATCTAACGCAGCTTTTCTTTATATCATAAGTTATATTGTATTCCTTATCCTTGGCTTTACAATTGTAAAACCGTTCTATGCAAGCCAGATTGGAAATGCAGACGTTGAGATCATGGAAATGGGAATTGATTATCTGAGCACAGTTATGATCTTCTCTATGGGACTGCTGGCACAGATTTGCTTTGAACGACTGCTCACTTCCACAGGAAGAACCATTTTCAGTATGACTTCCCAGTTATGTGGTGCAATTACGAATATCATCCTTGACCCAATCCTGATCTTTGGTCTGATCGGTTTCCCGAAGATGGGGGTTACAGGTGCTGCCGTGGCTACGGTCATCGGACAGTGTGTCGGAGCACTTGTTTCATTTACATGTAATCATAAATTCAACCCGGATGTAAGTCTTCAGTTCCGTGGTTTCCGGCCGGACGGAAGAATTATCAGAACAATTTATGCAATCGGTATTCCATCTATTATCATGCAGTCGATTGGTTCTGTTATGACATACTCCATGAACCGTATCCTGATCACATTTTCATCCACTGCGACCGCCGTATTCGGAGTGTATTTCAAACTGCAGAGCTTTTTCTTCATGCCTGTCTTTGGTTTGAATAACGGTATCACTCCGATCATTGCATTCAACTACGGTGCGCAGAACAGAAAACGTATGGTCAAGACGATCAAACTCAGTATGGCAACAGCATTTTGCATTATGCTCTTCGGATTCCTTTGCTTTGAATTAGTTCCACAGGTACTTCTTGGAATGTTCAACGCTTCTGCTGATATGCTTACGATCGGCGTCCCTGCGCTTCGTATCATCGGTATCCATTACTTACTTGCATGGTTCGGCATCATCTGCGGTACTGTATTCCAGGCGCTTGGAAAGGCCGTGTTCAGTATGATCGTATCCATCATGCGTCAGCTTGTAGTACTGATTCCGGCTGCATATGTACTGGCAAAATTTGGTGGGCTTCATGCAGTATGGTGGGCTTTCCTGACTGCTGAGATCATGTCAATGATTGTCTCACTTATCTTTCTGTTCAGGACTAATCGAACGATTATTTCCAAGATCCCGGATGGAAGTGATATTCTATAAAAGGAAAAAGTTATGAAATTTAAGAAAAAATTATGGATCTCTTTAATCCTGTTCATCCTGTTTGGCACTGTCTTTTCAGGTTGGATTTTTCATCAAAATACGACCCGTGAATATTTAGTTTTTGACAATACAACCCAGCTTGTGACAACCGAACGATCCGAAGATAATATTCGAATTGAAGATGTCATTCTTCCAGATTCTTTTCAGAATCAACAATCCATTTTGTTCAAGACAACCCATACCCGGGCTGAGGTATTGCTTGATGGAGAGAAAATCTATGAATTTGGAAATGATACTGACACATTAAGATTCATGAAGTCTCCCGGCCCTTGCTGGCATATTGTCGATCTTCCAAAAAACAGTGATGGAAAACACTTGCAGGTCAGGATTATTTCTGTATATTCAGACTACTACGGAAATTCTTTCCATCTTTTTGGAGGGACAAAAGGAGACTGTACCCTGAAGATCCTGAGCAACAGTCTCTGTTCATTGGTTCTAGGCTGCGAAATCTTATCGTTAGGAATCATCTGCCTGATTTTATGCTTTTCTATAATGAGGAAAAATGATAAATATTCGTCAGATGAATCCTACATGATTTTCCTGAACCTTGGTGTTTTTTCTCTTTTGATCACACTTTGGACTTTAAAGCAATGTGGTTTTCTGCAGTTTTTAATTCCAGATCCAAGAGCACTTTATTTTATAGACTACTTTACTTTTTTCCTGTTTCCAGTACCTTTTAACTTTATTCTGTATGATATCTGTAAAAGCAAATATCGTAAAGGAGCTGTACACCTGTCCATTCTCTATCTATGCAATATGGCAGCGGCAGTATTGCTTCAATGTACAGGCGTCATCGATATCTTCCGCATTCTTCCGGTAACTCATCTGATCATGCTGGTGAATGTAATTTATACCGTAATATTGATTCGTTATGAATCTATAAAACTACAAAATGAAGCTGCCAGACATTTTAAATATCCAATGTATCTGGTCATGGCATTTGGTGTTGCAGAACTTATTGCTTACTATATCCAGCATTTCCAGCAAACATCCATCTTCCTCCCATTTGGAACGGTGCTGTTTACCCTTTTGCTGGTTTGGATCCAGGTATCACGTTTTTATGATCACTATCTCCAGAAACAAAAGCTGGTTTACCTACAGAAACTTGCGGACACGGATCTGCTTACAGATACCATGAATCGAAATGCCTATGAAAAGAAAGTGAATCGTCTTAACGTGCAGAAAGACAAACTTCATACTACCGGTCTTATTCTTTTTGACCTGGATAATCTGAAAATAATTAATGACCGGTTTGGACATGAGAAAGGCGATGAAGCTCTGCAGTTATGTTCTCAGTGCATTAAACAATTCTTTCCTGATAAAGAAAATCTTTTCCGTATTGGTGGAGACGAATTTGCATATTTCTACAATAAGAATAAGGAAAATAATATTGGAGACAAAATTGCTCAATTAAATCAAACTTTAGAATCAACAGAGCATACCTTTAACTATCCATTAAGTATTTCCTCCGGATATGCCTGTTTTCTTCCGGAAATGGACAGCACTTTTAAAGACCTTGCAAAACGAAGTGATCTCATGCTGTATCGCATAAAACGAAAACGGAAACTTGCATATGCAGGCAGCTCAGAACTTCTGACTACCAGCACGCTTATTAATACAGGAACATCTGCCGAGGAAAAGCAGCAGGAAGAAATTTTCAGCCACACAAAAAATTATCAGGATTTTTCGCTTAAAGAATTATGTAATATCATCGATCTGCTCAGCCCAAGCACAGATGGTTTCCTGTATATGCTGGATTTCAGAACCGACTTTTTCTATATTGCTCCACAAGCTCTGGATCGTTTTTGTCTGCCTGGAAATGAATTCCATAATATGACAAAAGAACTTAAAGAATTCGTATACAAAAAAGATTATCCGCTTCTGAAAGCTGAACTAGATAATCTGCTCAACACAGACCGGAACACACACAATATGGATTACCGCTGGCTGGATCTTAACAGGGAACCAGTCTGGATCAACTGCCGTGGCTATATCATACGTGACGATCAGCAAGAGCCGATCTATCTGATCGGATGTATCAATGAAATTGGTAACCGGCAGAAAGCTGATAATATTACCGGACTTCTCGGAGAGACTTCCTTGGAAAAATATTTCAAAGATTCGGTTTCTACACTTAATAAAGGCTTCTTGATTCATGTCGGAATTGACGGTTTTAAAATGATCAATGAAAACTATGGATGGGATTACGGAGACTACGTTCTTCGAGAAACAGCGTCCTGCATCTTATCCTGTATCTCGGATAGCCAAAAGGTCTACAAGATAGCATCAGATGAATTTATTATATTAGATACAACATCCTCTGATATGACAACAGCATCTAACCTTTATGACCACATATGCAAGCATATTAATCAGTTTATTGAAGAAAACAACTTTGCTGCGGTATTTACTATTTCTGCCGGTATCCTGCCGCTTCCGGATCTGTCACAGACCGGTTATGCAGAACTTATAAAGCGAACGGACTTTTCGCTGACCATGGCTAAGCAGCATGGAAGAAACTGCTGTTATATATTCCAGGAAGAAGAGTACCAGAATTTCTTACGTATCCGCGAGATCACAAATGAGCTTCATTCAGCAGTAAATCATGGTTTCCGTGGATTCTCAATAATCTTCCAGCCAGTCATGGATATCCAACAGGATAAACTGACCGGAGCAGAGGTTCTGATACGCTTTGCTTCTAAAAAATTTGGACCGATCTCACCTGCTGAGTTCATACCACTTTTAGAGACAAGCGGACTGATTATTCCAACCGGACGCTGGTTCATGCGAGAAGCAATAACTGCCTGCCGGAAAATCCGGATGCAAATTCCTGATTTCAAAGTTAATATTAATGTATCTCAGGTGCAGATCACAAAATCAGATATTATTACAGACCTTATCAGCGAGATGGACGCTTCTGGTCTTCCACCTGCTGCAATTGTAATTGAACTGACAGAAAGTATTCTGCTCGAAAAAAATGAAAAGGCGCAAAACTTCCTGAAAGAATTAAAACAGGCCGGCTTGCAGTTAGCATTGGATGACTTTGGAACCGGTTATTCCAACTTTCATTATCTAAGTGAACTTCACCCTGATATTGTTAAAATTGACCGTGGTTTTACTTCCAAGGCAATCACGGACAAAAAGAAATATTATCTGTTAAATCAGTTTAGTAACATGATTCATAATCTCGGTCTGAAACTTTGTATTGAAGGTATTGAGACAGAAGACGAATTACAGAAGATGAAACTTCTGAAACCGGATTACTGCCAGGGATTCTACTGGGGACAGCCGTGTCTTTATGATGAGTTCAGAAAATATTTTGTGGATGTGAAAAGATAATTACATCATTAAAAAAGAGAAGCCAATTCCCAGGCATTTGGGAATTGCTTCTCTTTTTTCACTATTAAATTGCCCCGGTATTCTGTATCCGGACATCTCTCCTAGAATTTTCCGCCACCGCCTCCGGCAGTGCTTCCGGAAGATGTTGTATGCGTACTGCTTCCGCCGCCACCACTGGAAGAATCATTTTTCTCTTTTTTCGTTTTTGTCATTGTATTATACAGGAATATGTCTCTGCTCTCAGTAAGATTCATACTTCCAGCTTTCACATAATTATTAGCTGCTGCCTGGAAACGTACTGTTTTCAGCTTTGATTTCATAGTGCCAACAACAATCAATGAAAGGACGATACCAGCTACTAATGAAATCGGAATCCAGAACCATGACATTGGTTTTTGTGGTTCATTATCGATATCATAAGGTTCTCCGGTTTTTGCCTGCGTAATAAAATCATCACACTCATCAGCAAATGTATCAAATGCTGCCGCAAAATCACCATCAGACAAATCACTCGTCATCTCTTCTCCTATGTACTGGATACCTGCATCCGTAAATGCTGTAATAGCATATCCGTAGGTTGCCATATACCAATCATGATCTTCCATGCTGATCAGAAGTATTGTTCCATCCTTGTCCGGTCCATAACCATAATTATGAGACTCGTAGAATCGTTCCGCATAATCAGATACCGTCAGTCCATCCAGTGTATCGGTTGTGGCAACCGTCACATCTACCTTCTGTCGCGTACTGATCTCATCTAACTTACTGGTTAACAGCTCCCTCTCATCTGCAGACAGAAGCTCCGCATTGTCGATGACACGAGGATATTCATTCGCGAATCCTTCTGTTTCCTCCGCAAAAGCCGGAACTGCAAGACCTAGACAGAGGATGAGGATCGTCATAAACGATAAAATTCTTTTCTTCATTTCCCCACCTCCCTAAAACAGTCCGATCAGGTGCAAAAACCATGCAGCACCATACGTTACAACTGAGAATACAGCTGCCAGCATCACTGTCCAGCGTGCTGCTGCACCTTTATCTACCGGCAGATCACCGACAAACTTTCCTGTCTGTCCATTCATTGCAAAGGTGTATTTATTTCCGTTCCATGTCGTATTCAGAAGCCATACCGGATACAGTGCATACTTTGCCTTTCCGCCATGGAATTGTACACTGCTATTGTCTGTTGTTACTGTAGCATAACCTTTTACTGTCTCAGCAAAAGCTTCCTCTGTAGAATGTTTTACACGTTTATTGGCACGTTCAATACTTTGTTCGGCAGTTACATCATACTTATCTGCCAGATATCCTGCAAGATAAGCAGTCTGGAAATCCACCGCACCTGAAATATTGAATGGCTCGATAGATTCCATCAGATCATCTGCCATCTTTGTGGATCCATCTACCGGAACATTTTCAAAACCAATACTTCCACCCCGGTGAACCATAAAATGACTTGTCTCAGTATAATCATAATCACTGTCACTCCACATTCGTACTTTTGTTGCCCGATAGCTGACTGTGGCATCTACATTTGTATCAAAAAGCCAGAATGGAACGTAAATACCTTTGATCTCATCAATATGATTCTGATCCTTGAAGATCTTTGGCAGAAGACGTTTTCCGGTCAGATGTTTCTTCAATCCTTCTTTTGCTGCCTTTTTATCTAATTTGAACGGGATCACCAGATCCGGTTTTAATGCTCCCGCAAATTGTCCCATCATTATGATCGGATTATCACAGAATGGGCAGGATGTTGCTGCCATGTTGGCGTCTCCGACAATCTCGCCTCCACAGGATTTACACACATACGTGCGTAAACCATCTGTTTCACCTTCCTGCCATTCACTGCCTGCGGAAGTATCCCACTCCATGTCATCTGTCTGTTCATTCTGCAGCTCTGCATCATAACCTTTGAGTGCATCCATCTCAAACTCAGTATCACAGTACGGACACTTCATCTTCTGAATCTTACTGTCAAAGGCGATTGCACCGCCACAGCAAGGACATTTAAATTCCTGCAAGCCTGCCATAACTCATTCTCCTTTCTTCCGTGCCGGGCTTCCGGCAGTTATTTTCCAACCGCTGTTCATCCGTTACTGTCTGTCGTTCTCATCAAAGATATCTCCACACTCCGGACAGAATCTCGGTGGATTCTTCGGATCTTCCGGTTCCCATCCGCACTTATCACAACGGTAAAGCGGCGCTCCTGCCGGCTTCTTTGCTCCACAGTTCGTACAGAATTTGCCTTTGTTTACTGCGCCACAGGAACACGTCCAGCCTTCGTCCTCTGCCGGTCTCTTTGTTCCACAGTTCGGACAGAAATTACCTGTTACTGTAGTACCACATGCACATTTCCATCCGCCTGCTGCCTGCGGTGCCGGTGTCGACTGTGGTGTCTGAGCCGCCTGCTGATCCTGCTGTTGCTGTCCCATAGCGAAAAGATTCTGTACATTCATTCCGCCACCTGCAGCGTTCATTGCCATACCCATGCCCATGAATCCTGTCATAGCTCCTGCCTCGTTGCCCGCTGCGGTCTTCATCGCATCTGCCTGAGCACCGACAAGTGTAGCTGCTGCCATTGTAGGATCACGCATGATTGCTGTACGCTGTGCCTGTTTGATCAGTTCTGCATCCTCGTCCGGAAGAGTAATTGATCCAAAAGCAATACTGACAACCTTCAGTCCACGAAGAGCACCCCACTTCTCTGAAAGTGCAGTATTCATGGCATTTTCAAGATCTGTGTTGTGTGTTACGATCTGATTTGGACGAAGTTCCATCTCTGACAGACGGCCAAATGCCGGCTGCAGGGCTGAGATAAATTCTTTCTTAAGAGTACTGTCAAGTTCTTCACGGGAATATTCCTGTTCTACATTTCCACATACATTTGAATAGAACAACAACGGATCAACAATCTTATAAGAATATACACCTGAACAACGGATTGATACATCAATATCCAATCCGATCTTGGAGTCTACTACACGGAACGGAACCGGATTCGCTGTACCGAAACGGTTTTCCAGAATTTCTTTTGTATTAAAGTAATAAATTCTCTGATCCTTACCTGTATCTCCACCATAAGTAAAACGCTTGCCTACGGTTTTAAATGTCTCTTTAATGCTCTCACCGAGATTACCCGAGAAAATAGATGGTTCTGTTGAGGTATCATATGTAAATTCACCAGGCTCTGCACAAACTTCTACAACCTTGCCCTGTTCTATAATGATCATACACTGTCCATCAGCCACGGCAATACCGGAACCGTTAGAAATGATATTGTCATTTCCTTTTGTATTAGAAGAACGACCTGTCGTTCTCTTCTGACCCTTTGTAACAAGCACTTCTTTCGGCATAGATTCGCAATAGAAAAACTCCTTCCATTGATCCGCTAATGTTCCACCAAGTGCACCCATACCTGCTTTAATAAGTCCCATACTGACTCCTCCTTTTGCGATATATCCGATGTGTTTATTTTATCTATAATTTTAAAAAAATCTGTCTCTCTCAAAAAAATTGTATTTCTGCTGCTTTTTACGCAAAAAGCAGCTAGTCTATTTTCCAGACTAACTGCTCCTGTTGAATTCCATATCTAATTCTTTTATTCTTTTTGTTCTGTCTCTGAGATCTCTAATTTCTTCTTCTGAAATTCCATATTAGACAGTAAGATGTTCATTGCAAAACCTACAAGCAAAGCCCATCCGGAACCTTTGAATGCAAGCACTGCTGCCATTACTCCGGCAATACTTTTATCTGTACTCGTCTTACAATAATCCATACCAATTCTTGCACATACATATGCCTGGAATAACAAAGTGATCGCAGAACCCACGCCCATGATTGGTTTCATGAATGACACGATCGGCACTAAAATAACACTGATGAATGTTGCCATACGGAAAGAACTCATTCCACCGATCAGCGATTTCATCGCTTTCTTTCCTTCTTTATAACGCATTGCAACAGATACGGTCATACCAATCCAAAGCGGACCTGCCAGTGGTGGGAACGGTGCAAAAATTGCAAGGATCAGGTTTCTAAGACCACTGATCAGGTTTGATCTGCTTGAATTAAAGTCAATATATTCGTCAGTTCTGCTGTCCTGTGCTTCCTCTACCAACGTCTGTGATGTAACAAAATCTCCAAACGCAAGTACATAACAGATCAACGCCAACGGAATTGCACTTATAAATTTTGAAATCGGTGGAAATCCGACTGCAAAAATACTGACTGTGTGGAAAATATTACTAAAGTCAGGAATTCGGATGAGTGTTCCAAGTTCGAGAACCGGTTTTGACAATTCTCCAAGCAATACTCCTGCTAACATAGCAATCAGATATGGGAATAAGTTTCCATATTTTGCCATGATATCCAATATTTTATATTTTTCTCTGTTCTTTTCACAGAACGGTGAAAAACTCAAAAACGCAAGTAACAATGTACCGGAAAGTGTTGCGATTGGCGCAGTCATCAGCTGGCTTCCATCTGAGAGCTGTCCTTGCAATACTGTAATCGGTGCTGCAATCAAAATACCGCCTTTGATTGAATTCGGCACACCATTCACGAATTTATCTGCAAGCTTGGTAATTCCCATAAATATAAATACAAATGCAACAAGCAGCTGCAATGCAATCATTGCCTGAATACGCTCCGGTCCTTTTGGGAATCCATTTAAATATGCCAGTGTAAATGGTAATGTCGGTGTGATCCATCCCGGGACAACCGGATCTCCTAACCATCCGTGAAGCATGTACATAAATACTTCAATGATGACGCAGCTCCATGCAAGTTCATACGGAAGTCCAAGATTATCCGTCAGATACGGAATCGAACTTAACGCAGTAGCGCCAAGGATCAGACCTTGAAAAAATTCTACATATTCTAATTTATAATGAATTCCCGGAATACGCCACTGAAATGGGCCGAGTGGAATATAGGGAAGTTCGTTGGCTTTTCTTGTTCTTTTCGGACTCATCTTTTAAGCTTCTCCTTCATTTTTCGATTTACAAGTGTCTATTTTTTAACAATTTAATCTCAAAAAAAGGACTGCATTCTTTTTGATGATAACATCTTTTGGAACAACAGTCCATTTTTTTCGTATGAATTGAGATTGTTACTATGTTACTTCCTATAATGCACTTTTCCCGAAGATTTTTTTGTGCTGTGCTACTAAGTAGAGAGAACTTAAAATAGCAAGGATTGCAAATACTAACAGCATGATCATGAGGCTGTATACTGCACTTGCCTCACCAGATGATTTTGTAAGCTGTGCTGCCACTACTGGGATCAGATAGCTTGCCGCACCCATAAATGTGTAATAAATACCAGTATTTCTCCCCTTCGGTCCTGGGTTAAATAACTGAACAACTGCAAGACCTGTCTGAAGAGCACCTCCTGCTGCGAAGAATCCCAACATTGCGATAGCGATGTAAATGATTGCTACCTGATGGATAAACAGTACACCCGTAAGTGCCACTGCTGTACAGATAGAATCAATAAGGACAACCTTTAACGGGTTCCATTTTAATTTTGCCATCATGAACGCCCAGAAAAGTACTGCACAGATAGACCCAATTGTATAAATAGAAGTCATACCTGCTGCCTGAATCTCGGAAAGTCCACATACGGAAAGTCCAAATGCTTTTGTATACTGCTGTGCGCCATACATGATCGCCATGCAAAGGAACGCATAAAACATTACAAGAAATACGATAAATTTATTTGGCTTTACAAGCATTGCAGCCTGCACTGCATTATCGGATTTGTCTTTCTTTCCTTCTGACACTTTCTTCTGATCATCATAAGCAAACGGTGCAATAATTGCAAGTACTAGACAAACAACTGACATTACAACCGGAATAATAACATTTAATTTCCAGTTTCCGCTGTTTGCATTATGAACAACCAGGAATGGATAAATCATACCGGAAACAGAAACAAAAAATTTGATTCCGATCAGTGCAGATCCAGGTGCTGCCGGATAAGCTTCCTGTACAGCCGGATATCCTGATGCATCCCAGAAACCGGATGTTGCAACTCCTGAAACAAATCCACATACAGAAGCAACTAATGCACTTTTTGTAAATAAGAATCCAAGGAAGCATAGAATATATAATGCTGCTCCACCGATCATTAATTTTTTACGTCCTACATGATCCGAAATCTCTCCACCGATCCAGACGCTGACGAATTTACCAAAGCCTGTCCATGCAACTGCTGTACTTACCGCTGCAAGACCTGCTGCATATGCTGCTGACTGTGGGTCTGTCATATTGAATCCCCACTGTTTTGCAAAGTTTACGTTGTTCTGACTTAAAATGATAGCCTGGATACCATGTGTTAAATAGCAAAAATATACACAAAGGATAGACCACAAATATTTCTTTGCTCTCATTCCATCATTCTCCTTTTGTGAATGTAATTATTTTGCCTGAGCCTTCTGAAATTCCTGATACTCAGCAAGTGGCATCTCTTTTCCAACAAACAGTTCGTAGTTAACTGCCCCCTGCTGCAGAAGCATTCCTGCGCCACCGATTGCTTTGCATCCTGCTTCTTCTGCTTCAAGGATCATCTTTGTCTTCTCTGGATTGTATACAGTATCTGCAACGACAAGATCCTTACGGAATAAAGATTTGTCAACCAGAGTTACATCCTCGTGTGGTTTCATTCCCATAATCGTTGTATTGATAAGAATATCACAAGTTTTAATTTCTTCTTCCAGTTTAGCCTTATCAGCAAGATCATCTACAGTAACAACACAGTCCGGACACTTCTCTGCTAATTTAGCCTTTGTTCCTTCTGCTCTTTCGTAGAATTTATCTTTCACATTGAAAATATTAACTTCTTTTGCTCCGTCTAATGCTAACTGAACCTGAATAGCTGTAGCTGCTCCACCGGCACCAAGTACAACGATCTTTTTATCTTTTACAGATACACCGTTGATCTCGAGATTTTTAACAAATCCAACACCATCTGTAATGTATCCTGTGATCACACCGTTATCATTTACAAATGCGTTACATGCTCCGATGATCTCTGCTGCCGGAGAAAGTTTGTCAACTAACTTTGCTGCAATATTTTTACATGGCATTGTAAAGTTACCCGCGCGCATGTTGAATAAACGGATTGCCTCAAATGCTTTTGGCATTTCTTCCTCTGTTACATCAAATGCCAGATATGCATAATCTAATCCGTCATGCTGGAAACTGAAGTTGTACATTGCAGGTGATCCTGAGTGTCCAACCGGTGATCCAAATAATCCCATTAAGCCTGTGTGTCCAGAAATTCTTTTTTCCATGATTCTAATCCTCCTGATATAATTTCATTTATAAATTCAATGCAACCTCATATGCTTCTTTTGTGGCATCCAGTGCACGGCGTGCTCTTACTGCGTCACCTACCATGTGGACTTCTGGTACGATGTCTTTTAATTCTTCTGCAAAGTCATAAACTACATTCTGTCCATCACGGTGTGTATAACGTGAGCTGAATCCCATAGAGAGAACAACTGTGTCGAATCCTCTTACCTCGTAGATCGTCTCGTCTGATTTATCTGCTGCATTTTTGTAACTTACGCCATCTGAGAAGATCTCTGATACAGCTGCACTTGTAATCTGTTTGATGCCATATTTCTCAAATGCTTCCATAAGAAAAATTCTGTGCTCATGGATCACATCCGGTCCGATCGCATCTCTCATTTCGATAATGGCTACTTCATGTCCCTGCTCTGCTAAGAAGTCTGCTGTCTCTGCACCTACCATACCGCCACCAACAACTAAGACTTTATGTCCTACCGGGCGTGTTCCTTCCAGGCAGTCAACACCATAGACGATATCCGGATTTTCAATACCTTTGATAAATGGAAGTACTAAAGTCTCAGATCCTGTTGCAAGGATCACTGCATCCGGTGTATCTTCTTTCAACATCTGTGCAGTTACTTTTGTATTCATCCTGATATTAACTCCGGCCTTTTCACATTTTACAATGTAACTTCTGATCATACCTGTGATATCACCTTTTCCTGGTGGATATGCAGCCAGTCTCATATTACCGCCAAGCTTATCTGTAGCTTCAAATAATGTTACATCATGTCCGCGTCTCTTCGCTGTAAATGCAGCACACATACCTGCCACACCACCACCGATCACGTAAACTTTTTTCGCCTTCTCAGCCTTCGGAAGTCCTTCTTTTTCATGTCCAAGTACTGGATTTACAAGACAACAGATTGGTTTACCTGCATACATATTGGCAACACAGCCCTGAAGACAGGCGATACATGGTGTAAGATCTTCCAGTCTTTCTTCCATTGCTTTCTGTGGTGTGTGCGGATCTGCAAGTGACTGACGTCCAAATGCTACTAAATCTGCATTTCCCATTTTAATGATCTGTTCTGCAAACTGTGGTTCTGTATATCTTCCGACTGTAATAACCGGAATAGAAACACATTTCTTGATATTTGCAACAAGCTCTGCTGAGAATCCGCCGTGAATTCCTGTCGGAGCCCACATATACTCATCTTTTAAATGTACTGCACGGGATACGTGAAGACCATCGATTCCGCAATCTTCTAAATAAGAAGCAACTGCACACATATCGTGATTATCAAGTCCTCCAAACATGTCTTCTGTACTGTTAATACGTGCAAGAACAGCAATCTTTCCTTCTGTTTTCTTCTTTATTTCTTCAATAATGAGACGTGAAAATCTCATTCTGTTCTCAAAGTTTCCGCCAAATTCATCGACACGCTTATTTGTTCTTGGTGACATAAATGAATTTACAAGATAGCCGTGCGCCATATGGATCTCTACTGCATCTGCTCCACCTTTCATTGCACGTTCTGCTGCTTCACCATATCCTTTTACAAGCTCATACACTTTTTCTGTAGATACTTCTTCAGGAATGTCTCTTCCATCTGCTGATGCGATTGCTGTAGCAGCCTGGATCGGTGCTCCTGCATTCTTTGCATTTCCTTCCGGTCCTGCATTCTGAAGCTGGATAGATACCTTTGCACCTTCTTCATGGCAGGCATCTGTAATTTTCTTTAGGCTTTCAATGCTGTTGTCATCATAAAGACATGGTTTCTTAGGACCGCCCTTCGCTCCTTTATGTACTACAGTCGCTTCAATTGTGATCAGACCAAACTGACCTTTTGCACGCTCACCATAGTAAGCCACAGATTCGTCACTCCATGTTCCGTCTGAATTTGCGAAATTATTTCCCATCGGTGGAACCACAAAACGATTTTTAACAGTCATAGGTCCAATCTGAATCGGAGAAAACATATTTTTGAATTTCATCATTTTACCTCTCTCTTTGGCATCATCTGTTTTTCAAATTAGTCTACCAACTCTGGCCAAACTTCTTTTAATACTTTCTCTGTGTTTTCATATGTATAAGCAGCTGCTTCTTTCAGTCCTTTTCCAAGGATTGCATCAGAAATAACTTCTACACCAACAACCTTCGGATCAACTCCTGCGTCTTTAATCATCTTAACAAATCCTGCTGTATCTTTTGCTCCTGTTCCCGGTGCAAGACGATCATGCATAGACTCATCTCTTAAAATAGGTGCTGCATATGGTCTTTCATAAGCATCATTGATCTGGATAGAAATAACTTTCTTGGCAATCTCCGGTGTAAGGATATCGTATGGCTGATCTGCTCTTACCCAGTGCCATGTATCAAGAATGAGCATTGCATTGTCGCATCCAGAAGCTTTTACAACTTCCCAGCCTTTCTTAAGATCCGGAATTCCGCTGTATGGCATCGGCTCAACACCAATGATGTATTTTCCTGCTCTCTGGCAAAGTTCTTTTAATTTCTGTGCTGTGTACTCAACAGAATAATTTTCCATCAGTCCACAGTTGATGTGGCCTACTCCAAAGAGTTCGCACATATGAAAACACATCTGCTCTTTGTATTTCTGCTCATAAGAACGATGTTCCTCACACCACTGAACAATGTACTCTACCTCTGTTACTTTCATATCATGTTTGTCAAGAATTGCAAGAATGTCTTCATCATGAAGTCCTTCATTCAATGCATCAACATAAGTCTCTGCGCGAAGACCGATTCCTTCATATCCTGCTTCCTTTGCAGCGATTACACGATCTTCAAATTTGCACTGATCTCCAAGTGTCCATGAACTTACTGTGATTGGATTCTTTTTTGACATAATTCTACCTCCATTGTTAAAATTGAACAGATTCCCTTTTTGCTTAATGTTCAATCTAGTAATATTTGCTATGATTTGATTATATATCCTTGTTAAATAAAAAACAAATTGGTTATTCTATTATAATTTATAGATTTTATTCATAGTTTTTCCACTCCGTTCATGATAAGATATAAACATATATAAATATAACAAAAGAAAGGGGGACCGGCTTTATGAATCTGTATCATCTAAGATATTTTGCCACGTTGGCACATCTGGAACATTACACAAAAGCCGCTGAAATTCTTTCCATCACTCAGCCAAGCCTGAGTCATGCGATCGCATCTCTTGAAAAAGAACTGGGGGTAAAACTTTTTGAGAAAGAGGGCCGGAATGTAGTACTTACAAAATGCGGGCAGGCCTTTCTCATTGATGTGGAACAGGCTCTGGATATGATCGATTCCAGTGTTAACAAGCTTCAGATGACAGGTCGTGGTGAAGGTCGTATCGACATCGTGGAACTGCGCACTCTAAGCAGTACTGTGGTTCCCGGTTTCGTAAAAGGATTCCTGGATTCTACGCCGGACAAAAAGATTGATTTCTATTTTCATAGTTCTACAGGTCTTACTTCTGATATGATCCAGGGGTTAAAAGACCGGAAATATGACATTGCATTTTGCTCTATGATGGACAATGAACCTCTGATCGAATTCATACCTGTTGCAAAACAGGAACTGGTATTGATCGTGCCAAAAGGACATCCGCTTGAAGAACGCAGCTCTATTGATCTGAAAGATACACTTTCTTATCCGCATATTGCTTTTTCCAAACGAAGCGGCTTAAGACATGTTATTGACAAATTGTTTCATAAATGTGGAGGTTACCCGCAGATTGCTTACTCCATGGAAGAAGATCAGGGCGTTGCAGGTCTTGTCGGTGCAGGTTTTGGTATTGCAGTTGTTCCAAAGATGCCCATTCTTTCTTATATGCCGGTATCTATTATCGAAATAGAAAAACCTTCGTGGGAAAGACTCTTTTATATGGCTACTTTAAAAAATGTCTATCAGGCACCTGTCATCATGGATTTCAAAAAGTATGTAATAGAACATGCGGATCTTTAAAAAATAACAGAGAGGAAAGATTGTTAACAATCTTTCCTCTCTGTTATTTTTATATCATATTGCAAAACTGACTCTTTTTATTATTCCCATGGAAGAGCCATATGTTCCGCTTTTCCAACACGCAGCATCAGTTCATTTACCGCTTCTTTCGGACTTTTGTCCTCAAACAGCACCTTATTTACTTCTTCAATAATCGGAAGTGATACCTGATATTTCTTTCCAAGCTTCGCTGCTGCCTTTGCAGAATATACGCCTTCCACTACCATCTTAACTTCATCCATAGCTTCCTGCATCGTTCTGCCCTGTCCCATCAGATATCCGGCCTTGCGGTTACGGCTGTGTACACTTGCACAGGTTACAATAAGATCTCCGATACCGGCCAGACCACCAAAAGTCTCAGCCGCTCCTCCCATCTTTACACCAAGTCTTGATATCTCGGCAATTCCACGGGTGATCAATGCAGCCTTGGTATTATCTCCATATCCCATTCCGTCTGCAACCCCGGCTGCAAGTGCAATAACATTCTTAAGCGATCCGCCAAGTTCAATTCCCAGGATATCCGGACTGATATATACGCGGAATACTTCATTCATAAAAAGCTGCTGTAAATACTTTGCAGTTGTCTCTGTATGTGCTCCGATACAGACCGTTGTAGGAAGACCTCTTCCTACTTCTTCGGCATGACTTGGTCCTGAAAGAACCGCTACATCTGCCTGCGGTATCTCCTCTTCGATCTGCTGGGACAGTGTCATCAGGGTGTCTTCTTCTATTCCTTTTGCTACATCCACTAAAATCTGTCCACCTTTTACATATGCGTTCATCTTTTTCGCAGTATTTCTCACATGAATAGACGGTACTGCAAGTACAACTACGTCCTTTCCTTCTACCGCCTCTTTCAGATCCGCAGTAAAAAAAATCTCATTCGGAATCTTTACTCCCGGAAGCTTACTTACATGTTCTCTTTTCTCACTCAGCGTGCGCACTTCTTCTTCCTTATATGACCATACCGTCACATCATGTCCATTTTTACATAATAGTAATGCCAGTGCTGTTCCCCAGCTTCCGGCTCCGATCACACTTACGTTTGCCATAGCCTGTCCTTTCTTTTTATCTGTCATCCCTGACTATTTTTTATCCTTTCCGCCAACACTGATCTTATTCTCTGTGCCGCTTAAAAGTCTCTTAATATTCGCTCTGTGTCTCCAGAATGCCAGTATCATCAGAAACGCTGCTACACCATACATCTCATGCAGATAGGATACATTCTCCACACCAAATCCACCGTGCTGACCATATACGATCACACTGATCAGATAGATTGTAACAACCGTCATGGAACCAAGGGATACATATCTGGTTGCCGCAACAATTGCAATAAATGCTGCAAGACAGATCAGTACGATCCATATATTCGTAGTACTGATGATCAGACCTGCTGTCGCTGCTATACCTTTTCCGCCTTTGAATTTCAGATAGAATGGATAATTATGTCCGAGGACTGCTCCCATTCCGGCATACATGGAAAGTAAAGGCATCATATCTGTATGTGTCTTTCCATAGATCAGATGTACGACAACCACTGCCGCTACGCATTTAAAGCAGTCTCCAAGCAGTGTGACCGCTCCTGCTTTCCAGCCCATGGTACGAAGTGCATTCGTTGTTCCTGCATTTCCGCTCCCCTTTTTTCTAAGGTCAACGCCATTCTTTTTTCCATATATGTATCCGGTCTGTATCAGACCAAACACATATCCGACAAGTACACATATCAACCGTTCCATGATTACTGATCCTTTTCCTTTCTTTCCCTGATAAAGAATTTCAAAGCTGTACCACGGAATCCAAATGCCTCCCGGATCTTATTCTCCAGATATCTGGTATAAGAAAAGTGCATCAGTTCTTTATTATTTACAAAAATCACAAATGATGGCGGTTTTACCGCTACCTGTGTAATGTAATACAGTTTGAGTCTCTTTCCTTTGTCTGAAGGTGGCTGCTGCATTGCAACAGCTTCTGTCATGATCTCATTCAGAACACCTGTTGCGACACGCAGTGTCTGGTTCTCAATGACCATATCGATCATATCATATAGCTTATTCAGGCGCTGTCCCGTCTCTGCCGATACATACATGATCTCTGCATACGGCATAAACGAAAGCACACGGCGTACATTATTCTCGTACTCTTTCATAGTCTTGTCATTCTTTTCAATGGCATCCCATTTATTTACAACAATAATGATACCTTTCCCTCTTTCATGTGCGATACCGGCAATCTTCGCATCCTGTTCCGTTACACCTTCCGTCGCATCGATTACTACCAGAACGACATCTGCCCGTTCCACTGCAGTTACCGTACGGATGATACTGTAGCGCTCCAGTTCTTCTTTTATCTTGCTCTTTCGTCTCAGCCCTGCAGTATCAATAAACACATAATCTTTTCCATTATATTTCACATTGGTATCAATAGCATCTCTAGTTGTTCCTGCTATATCTGATACGATCACACGCTGCTTTCCGGTCAGTTTGTTGATGATTGAAGATTTTCCTACATTTGGTTTTCCTACAATCGCCACTCTCGGACGCTCGTCCTCTTTCTCTTCAGCTTCATGTTCCGGGAAATGTGCGATCACAGCATCTAACATGTCACCGATACCAAGTCTGGAAGCTGCAGATACCGGCACAGGATCACCAATCCCCAGATTATAGAATTCGTATACATCCGGCATAAACTTCTCAAAACTGTCTACTTTATTCACCGCCAGAACGACTGGTTTGCCTGATCTGCGGAGCATATCCGCAACTTTTGAATCGGCATCTACAAGTCCCTGTCTGACATCCGTAATGAAAATGATCACATCTGCAGTATCAATAGCAATCTGTGCCTGTTCTCTCATCTGTGCAAGAATGATATCTTTGCTCTCCGGCTCAATACCACCGGTATCGATCATAGTAAATTCTTTGTCCAGCCATGTGACATCTGCATAGATACGGTCTCTTGTTACTCCGGGCGTATCTTTGACGATTGAAATCATCTCTCCCGCCAGTACATTAAAAAGGGTTGACTTTCCTACGTTCGGTCTTCCCACAATAGCAACTACTGGTTTACTCATCTTAACTCTCCTCTATATTTCATTCTATATTTGTCTCTTAACGATACTATTATACATTACCTTTGTCAAATAGTCCAATCAGTAGTTGACCTTTTTATAGAAAAAGTGATATAAATAATTAGGAGTAACTTAATATATAAAATACACAGGAGTTTTTATTATGCCAAATATCAAATTAATGGAAAGCGTGCTTCCTGTTGCACCATTAAAAATCGGTGCTCTGGAATCATGCCGCGAACTTGGTGAAAAAGTAAATGATTACATTGTACAGTTCAGAAAAAGCACACTGGACAAGAACACAGATTCACCATTATATTATAATTACTTGCGTGACAATTATCTGATCGATTGTCCGTGTCCACGTTTTGGAAGCGGCGAAGCAAAAGGACTTCTTACAGAATCTATCCGTGGAACAGATCTGTTCCTTATGGTAGATGTCTGCAACCACAGCCTTACTTATTCTGTAAACGGTCATCTGAATCATATGTCACCGGATGATCATTTCCAGGACTTAAAAAGAATCATTGCTGCCGCCAACGGAAAAGCGCACCGTGTCAATGTGTTAATGCCTTTCCTCTATGAAAGCCGTCAGCACAAACGTACCAAACGTGAATCTTTAGACAGTGCCCTTGCACTTCAGGAACTGATCGATATGGGTGTGTCTAATATATTTACATTTGATGCCCACGATCCACGTGTACAGAATTCTATTCCTCTCCACGGATTTGACAGCTTTAACCCACCGTATCAATTTATGAAAGCATTATTAAAAGCGGAGCCGGATCTTAAAGTTGACAAGGAACATCTGATGATCATCAGCCCGGATGAGGGAGCTATGCAGCGTGCTGTATACTTTTCTAACGTTATGGGTGTTAATATGGGTATGTTCTACAAACGCCGTGACTATTCAACTATTGTAAACGGAAAGAATCCGATTGTTGCACATGAATTCTTAGGTGAACATCTGGATGGAAAAGATGCAATCATCATTGACGACATGATTTCTTCCGGTGAAAGTATGCTGGATGTTGCAAAACAGATTAAAGCCCGCGGAGCAAACCGGGTATTTGTCTGCACCACATTCGGACTCTTTACCGATGGTTTTGAAAAATTTGATGATTATTATGAAAAAGGTTACATCGACCGCGTGATCACTACTAATCTCACTTATCTTCCTGCCGAAGCAAAGGAAAAGCCTTATTTCCTGATCGCAGATATGAGTAAGTTTATCGCACTGATCATCGATTCTATGAACCATGATATCAGCATCGGAAAAGTTATGGATCCTACAGAAAAGATTCACCGTCTGTTAGCAAAACATAATACTTCGTTATAAACGAACCTAAAAACAGGATCAACTTTTACCGGTTGATCCTGTTTTATAATAGATATATCTAATTATTTTTTACTTGTACTTATAAAATCACTGTAAGCAGTTCCGTTTTCCAAGGTCTTGTTTTTTGCCGCTGCCATTTCCGAAACGGTTACGAGCTGATAACCCTCTTCTTCCAGTTTTGGAATCAGCTGAAGTGCTGCATCTACTGTCTGTGTATGAATATCATGCATCAGTATGATATCTCCGTCTTTCAAATTACGCATAACCTCGTCAATTGTGCTCTGTGTATTTCTCGTCTTCCAGTCCAGTGTATCCACATTCCAGAGGATCATCAGCATACCTACGCTTGATTTCACTGTATCATTAATTGCACCATACGGAGGCCTTAATACAGTAGCCGGACTTCCACAGATATTCTTGATATTTTCATTCGTATCATTGACCTCTTTGGCTATTGCTTCTGCATCAATCTTTGTCAGTTGCTGGTGATCATAGGAATGGTTTCCAAGTTCATTTCCATCTTTCAACATCTGCTTTATGACATCCGGATAGGATTTTACATTTTTTCCAAGCATAAAAAATGTAGCATGTGCATTATATTTTTTCAACTGATCCAGAATCTCTGATGTTCTTGGTCCGGGTCCATCATCAAATGTAAGTGCCACCATCGGTTTTCCCGGATCTATCTCTGTTTTTTCTTTCGAGAGCAATTCTCCCGACTCGCTGAATTTACATTTCTCAAGTCCGAGCTTTAGCTCTCCTGTCGCCGCAATTCCTTTTGAATCAAAATAATACTCTTTTCCGTCAATGGTCTGCCAGCCGCTCAGTGCCTTTCCGTCATCACTCAGATATGCTCTTCCGTCATCCGTTGTAATCCATCCGGACTTCTGCATGATTCCTTTTTTATCAAAACAATATAACGCATTCTCAATGGTCTGCCAGCCGGTCACTTTATTTCCATCTGCATCAAAATAATATGTATTTCCCTTGGACACCACGAAATCTGATGTTACATAAGTTCCATCGTATTTTTTAAATTTATTACCATCCCATACACCGGTTGGATTCTTCACGGTACAGGTTCCGTTCCTGATTGTTACCTGAGCCTTTTTCTTCCATGCTCCATTCAGTTCCTTTTTAATCTTCTCCGACAGTTTTGCCGTAATTACATAAGTTCCCTCTATATTTGAATCCGCCTTACTGGAAATAGTAATATCTTTTCCTTTTTGCAGATCTTTTGCAAAATCCTCAGCCGTATATGTCTTTGTAAGCTTGTTCTTATCTTTGTCCTGTATCTTTACATCTGCCGTATACGACGGAAGTGCTGTTCCCTGCGTAACCTCAATATCAGCGACCTGTATCGTAATCTGTGCCGGTTTTCTTAGCATTTCACGTATGACCGGTATTGCCACCGCGATCAGGCATATGACAAAAAGAGTAAGACCCACACGAATGTTTCTTACTCTTCTTCTATATTTCTTACGTCTTGATCGAATCCCTGTATTGTCCATTCCCTGTATCCCCCAGATTTCATAAGTTCTGTTTACCGGAGATGAAGATCTCTTCCCTGCATCTCTTTCATTAATAGAATACTCTAATTCGACATATTTCGCAATTAAGGGATTCTTACAAATTTATTAAGTTTTATTTAACATATAACACGTACACGTAACACTTCACCGATCTGTTTCAGTTCTTCCACAACACCTTCCTGCACTTCGGAATCTACATCGATCATTGTATACGCATATTTCCCCTTGCTCTTATTCGTAAGGTCTGCAATATTCATATTATCTTTTGCAAGGACAGCGGAAATCTGACCGATCATATTCGGTACATTGTGATGTAATACAAGAATACGTGTCTTATCTCCTCTCAGTCCCATATCACAATCCGGATAGTTCACCGAATGTCTGATATTACCGTTTTCCAGATAATCCATCACTTCTTTCACTGCCATCTTTGCACAGTTATCTTCAGATTCTTCCGTAGATGCTCCGAGATGAGGAATTACAATCGCGCCTTTGACACCTGCGATTTCCGGTGTCGGGAAGTCTGTGACATAATGTTTTACTTTTCCAGCTACAAGTGCATCTACCATTGCCTCGGAATCTACCAGTACATCCCTTGCAAAGTTCAGCACGATCACTCCTTCTTTCATAAGACCCAGTGCATCTTTTCCGATCATGCCTTTCGTACTGTCAAGTGCCGGTACATGCACCGTGATATAATCACAGTTTTCATAAATTTCATCTACATTTGTTGTATGATGGATACTTCTTGACAGTCTCCATGCAGAATCTACGGATACATACGGATCATATCCATATACATCCATACCAAGATGTGTTGCCGCATTTGCAACCAGAACTCCAATTGCACCAAGACCGATCACACCAAGCTTTTTGCCTTCCAGCTCCTGTCCGGCAAATGCTTTCTTGGCTTTTTCTGCATCTTTGGCAATGTTCCCGTCTTCTTCGTTCTCCTGTACCCAGTTGATACCGCCGATGATATCTCTAGAAGCAAGAAGCATACCGGCAATTACCAGTTCCTTTACGCCATTCGCATTGGCTCCCGGTGTGTTAAATACAACGATTCCCTGTTCTGCACATTTCTCAAGCGGAATATTGTTCACACCCGCACCGGCTCTTGCAATAGCTTTCAGATCCGGTGCAAATTCCATCTCGTGCATTGCCGCACTTCTTACCAGGATCGCATCTGCTGTTTCTGGTGTGCTTACAGGTGCATAGTCTTTTGTGAATTCATCCAGTCCTACCTGTGAAATTGGGTTCAGATTATGATACTTATACATGATTACAGATTCTCCTTTTCAAATGCTTTCATAAATTCTACCAGTTTCTCTACCCCTTCGATCGGCATCGCATTGTAGATACTTGCACGCATACCGCCGACACTTCTGTGTCCTTTCAGGTTCTCGAATCCGGCTTTTTTTGCCTCTTTCACGAATTTTGCATCCAGATCCTTATCACCTGTTACAAACGGAACATTCATAAGCGAACGGTCTTTTGGAACAACCGTGCCCTTGAACAGTTTGCTTTCATCCAGATAATCATAGAGAATCTTTGCTTTCTTTTCATTGCGCTCTTTGATTGCTTCCAGTCCGCCCTGTTTTTTCAGCCATTTAAACACTTTACCACAGATATAGATTCCATATGCCGGTGGTGTATTGTATAAAGACTTGGCATCTGCATGCGTCTTATACTTCAACATAGTCGGTGTACCTTCTAATACATCATCTGTGATCAGATCCTCACGGATAATTGCAATCACAACACCTGCAGGTCCGACATTTTTCTGAACACCGCCGTAGATCACGCCGTATTTTGACACATCTACCGGTTCAGACAGGAAGCAGGATGATACATCTGCCACCAGTGTCTTTCCTTTGGTATTCGGAAGCTCTTTGAACTTCGTACCATAAATCGTATTATTCTCGCAGATATATACATAATCTGCATCTTCAGAGATATCGAGGTCTGAGCAGTCCGGAATATAAGAAAATGTCTTATCTTCGGAAGATGCGACTACATGAACCTCTCCGTATTTTTCTGCTTCTTTGGCTGCCTTTTTCGCCCATTGTCCGGTTACGATATAGTCAGCCACTTTATTTTTCATCAGATTCATAGGAATCATGGCAAATTGCTGAGATGCGCCGCCCTGCAGGAATAATACCTTATAATTATCCGGAATCTGCATCAGATCACGGATATCAGCTTCTGCTGTCTCAATAATCTCCTGGAACACCGATGAACGGTGACTCATTTCCATAACCGACATTCCACAGCCTTTATAATCTAACATCTCTGCTGCTGCTTCTTTTAATACTTCTTCCGGCAATACGGCCGGACCTGCTGAAAAATTGTACACTCTGCTCATTGTTGTTCCTCCACTTTTCTTTACTTTTTGCTTCTTTTATTCTGCATTTTTTGTTTTCAGGTCTTTCTCATCAAAAGCTTCACTGATTGGAGCACCAGGGGCAACCATCGGCCATACTTTGTCATCACTGTCAATCTGACAATCAATCACTACCGGGTGACCGCCCTTTAATGCCTTTGCAAATGCTTCTTTGAACTCTTCCCTGGTCGATGCACGTACTCCTTCTGCTCCCATAGCTTCTGCAAGTTTTACAAAATCTACAGCATCATTGAGTACAGTAGCCGAGTAGCGCTGTTCGTAAAACAGATTCTGCCACTGACGCACCATACCAAGTACATGGTTATTGATCACTACCTGAATTACCGGGATATTATGGCGTGTTGCGGTAGCAATCTCATTCATATTCATACGGAAACATCCGTCTCCTGCAATATTGACTACCGTCTTTTCTGGTCTTCCGACCTTCGCTCCAAGTGAAGCACCAAGACCATATCCCATCGTTCCAAGCCCTCCTGATGTAAGAAGTGTTCTTGGTTCTGTATATTTATAATATTGCGCCGCCCACATCTGATGCTGTCCGACTTCCGTAGAAATGATTGCTTCGCCATTTGTCTGACGGTAAATTTCTTCCACTATGAACGGACCACTGAGTACATCCGGATGATATGTCATTGGATACTTCTCTTTATAAGAAATGATCTTCTCTATCCATTCCTTATGATTCTGCTGTTCCAGGCGTTCATTCATCTTCTGAAGAACGACTTTCAGATCACCGACTACCCCTTCTGTGATCAGGATATTTTTATTCATCTCCGCTGCATCTACGTCAAACTGCAGGATTTTTGCATCCTTGGCAAATTTCTTAGCATTTCCTGTCACACGGTCACTGAATCTTGCTCCTGTTACAATCAGAAGATCACATTCACTGACTCCGTAATTGGATGTTTTGGTGCCATGCATTCCAAGCATTCCGGTATACAGCGGATCCGTTCCCGGGAATGCACCTTTTCCCATCAGGGAATCGGTAACCGGTGCGTCTACTTTCTTTACAAATTCATATAATTCCTTGCTGGCTCCTGATAATATTGCCCCGCCGCCAACAAATATATATGGTCTTTCCGACTCCCTGATCATGCGAACTGCACTTTCCAGATCTTCTTCGCAGATATCTTCGGACGGTTTTACAATCTCTGCTTCCCGTGATATAAATTCTGCTTTATTAGCTGTTACATCCTTTGGAATATCGATCAGAACCGGACCTGGCCTTCCTTCTTTAGCGATCACAAATGCCTTGCGGATTGTATCCGCCAGGTTATTGACATCCTTTACAATATAATTATGCTTTGTGATCGGCATCGTAACACCTGCTATATCAATCTCCTGGAAACTGTCTTTTCCTAGAAGTGCTACTCCTACATTGCAGGTAATTGCAACCACCGGAATGGAATCCATGTATGCGGTTGCAATCCCAGTTACAAGGTTCGTTGCACCTGGTCCGCTGGTTGCAAGACATACACCGACTTTTCCTGTTGCTCTTGCATATCCGTCCGCCGCATGAGCAGCACCCTGTTCGTGTGATGTAAGAATATGTTTAATCTCATCTTTATGCTTATACAATTCATCGTATACGTTCAAAATCGCTCCGCCCGGATAACCGAACACAGTATCTACACCCTGTTCTTTCAGGCATTCGATCACGATCTGGGCACCTGTTAACTGCATATTATTCCTCCATTCCACTGCCATTCTCATCTGTTTTTAATTTCTACATCATCAGATGCGTCTTTTACAACATATGACTTTTCGAATGACAACTTTTGTATTTCTTTTTTATTTTTGAGTCCTATCATTCTCAAACTAATAGCAATATTATCAAATACAGACATGTTTTCTATTAGTTTATAATCCTGAAATATATATCCAATATTTAAGTTTCTTATTTTATCAACTGTATTTGCTCTTCTTTTAGTTATTTTTTTACCATTTATGTATATTTTTCCTTTATTTACTTTATCAAGACCTCCAATAGTATTTAAAAGTGTAGTTTTTCCACTTCCAGATTGTCCTAAAATTGCAACCAGGCCTTTGTCTTCCAGTTCTAATGAAGTGTTATTAATAATATGAATTTCATTTTTTCTTCTTCTATTAAAATATTTATTTACTTTTTCTATTTTTACCATATTACTACACCTCCTCATTATATGTATTTATTGCTGTATTCTTGAACAATTTTCTTGCAAACTTTATTGATATAAGCCTTGAAATTGCAATTAATATTATATACATTAATATATATTCTTTCTCACTTAAAAATACACTAAGTTTTGCTATATGCTCTAAACTAATGATATTTAAATTTACCAAATAAATAAATAATAGCAATATCATATAAGATAGTGTAGAATTTATAAATAGTTCTATGTCTAATATTCTTCTTACATTTTTATAAGTAGCTCCTAACATTCTTAATGTTGTATAATATATATTTCTTGATTTCAGTATTATTTTTATAATTAAGTAAGAAATAAAAAATAATACTATAATTAAAACAATGGTTACTAC
>OLOD01000152.1_pt1 | contig 54797 bp, 68 predicted proteins | sample 1671921 | NCBI WGS metagenome assembly OLOD01 (sample SAMEA3136626, study PRJEB25190) | human gut metagenome | biome: human gut; feature: human-associated habitat; material: faeces | place: Austria | collected 2013
CGATTTAAAATGGCGAGATGCGTTGCTGGTCGCACATCGTGTGAACAGTAACGTTCGCAGGCAGCAGATGCAGGTACATTCACGATTATTCAATATTTTTTAATGCCTGATCCATAGGAACTTTCCTGATCCTGCGGTATTCGATCAATGCAACAAGTAGGTAAGTTCCGAATCCTAGCAGGAACATTTTTACATACAGGACCGGATCAATATACAACGGAATCCAACCGGAAATACTGCTGATCATAATTCCACGGAAGAGCGCTTTCATAAGAACTGTTTCAATCGGAAAACTCAGAAGCAGGAAGATCACGACCATAATGGTTGTAGACAGCAGATACAGACTGCTGATCTCCCGGTCAGAGTATCCTAATATTTTTGTCATAGAGATCGACTGTGCATTCTTTTCGATAATGATCTTTGACAAAAGATAGATCAGAATCATGAAAAGCACGATTGAAAATCCGTCTAACAGGTACATCATGCTTCCCATCGAAACATTTAGCTGTCTGGAAATCTTAGACAGACTGTCAAGGTCAATCATTGAACCGATATATTTCTGGTTAATATCTGTGATCTCGCTGTCTGAGAGATAACCACTGAAGTAATCGGAACCAAGGTCAAACAGTTCATTGAGCGTATTCTGTGGAAGAAAAACGGTCAGACCACCTTCATAATCGTAGATTCCTTCAATAGAAAACGTGTATGTATCATCTTCATAAGCTTCCTTTAAAGTGATTTCATCACCGATATCCAGAAAATATTTATCTGCATAAGCAGAAGAGATGTATGCAGGAGTCGCATCAGAAGCGACCTCTTTTTTTGAAACATCTTTGTCAGATACAGTTTCCTGAAAATCAATTGGAAGATAGCGGCTGTTGTCTGCAAGTCCATAGAGAAGGATTTCTTCTTCCTTATATTCCTTATCGGTTGTTTTCAGTGAATAAGCACTGAATTTCTCCGCATCAGGGTTATCAGTTTCTACCTCGTGCTGAAAATAGAGCATATTTACAAGGCTTTCCAGTTTATGATCTTCGTCCATGGCATTGATCGGTATCTGCAAAATGTACTGGTAGTTACAAAGCAGATTATCTTTTAGAACAGTCTGATAATGATCGAGTACAGCAGGGAAGAGCAGACCAAACATCAACAAAAGGTTTGCAAATAAGATCCCGAGGAACAGCAGAAGGTAATTGCTGATATTCTGGAAAATCACACGTAGTCGGAAGCGACTGAAAAATGGAATTCTTTTACTCAGTGATAATGTATGCTTCTGTTGTCTTCTTTTTAAGTCTCTGCGGAGGAACTTCAAAGGAGAAAGTGATAATTTTCTGTGAAGTACCGTGTAATTGACGAGAAGCATTAGCAAGATCGGAATGATCGTAGTAAGCAGAAATGCTTCTGCGTTCCAGACGGTCACATATGTTGGAAGACTGTAGCTTCCGTAATACATGCCGGCGCAGATATCTTTCATGATCGTATAACCGAGAATGTTTCCAATCAAAGCACCAATTAGCGTGACAAGGATTGGCATGGCCATATAATGGCGGATCAGTTCATTTCTGGTGTAGCCACTGGCAAGAAGAGTTCCGATGACATTCGACTCTTTTGCAATGGTGTTGCTGATCGTAATGCCAAAGACAAAAGCCATGATCGCAATTACGATATAAAGAAATACGATCATCATTGCGCGGTCGCTTCCCATATCATCCCGGGTAAATGTGATTGCCTGGTTGAGATAACGCGGAACGAATTCTTCCAGAGAAACCTCCTTGTTGATTGCTTTCATCAGATCATCAGATACTTCTTTTTCTTCTTTCTCTGTCGTAGGTTCATCATTGTATTTCCACGCATAGCAGTATTTTACAAGTGGAGAATCTAGTGATTCAAATGCTTCGGAAGTTACAACTCCGATTCCAAATTTAACAGAATCAAACATGGAATCGTTATTATTCTGAAAGAGACAGCTGTAATCCGGAAGAGCAATCAATCCGGTTACTTTCCAGCTTTGCGTATCACTTTTCAGTGTGTCTCCGACGGAAATCTTATTGTTGTCAGCATACATACGGTCGATGGCGATTTCATTTGCCGCTTTTGGAAATTCTCCTTCCATGAGGCAGGCAAGATTTACCTGATCCCGGTTTGCGAAGATACGCATTGTACTGCCATTTGTTAAATCTTGTTCCAGATAGAAATTGTCATAGATCCGGATTCTATTTTCTTCCACGGACTGAATCTGCGCATCATTCATTTTTTCAGAAGTACGGAAATGTCCGTTTTCTGTATTATATTTGTCAACCCCTTCATTATAAGCTTGGATCATGCTGCCATCGGCAACAAGGAATCCGGAGACAAAACCAATGGTTATTACAAGAAGAAGGAAGATAACAAGATACTTACCAAAGTCTTTCCGGAATTCTCTGGGGAGACGTTTGTTTAATGGATTTTTCATTGTCTGTTGCCTCCTTTACCAGTCAAGATCCTGGGCACTGACCTTATGATCGTTCAGATAATTTTTTCGTATCATACCGTCACGAATCCGGACAACGCGGTCTGCCATATCTTTGATCGCATCGTTGTGCGTTACCATTACAACTGTATTGCCGTATTTTTGATTGACTGTTTCAATCAGCTTCAGTATTTCTTTCGACGTTTTATAATCAAGCGCACCGGTTGGCTCATCACAGAGCAGAATATCAGGATTTTTAATAATCGCCCTGCCAATGGCAGTACGCTGTTGCTGGCCACCGGAGAGCTGATTCGGCAGCTTCTTCTGATGTGCAGAAAGACCAAGGGTATCAAGAAGTTCATCTACATCTAACGCGTGATCACTTAAGTAAGCACCGACTTCAATATTCTCGCGTACGGTAAGATTTGGAATCAGATTATACATCTGGAAAACATATCCTAGATGCTTCCTCCGGTATTGACTAAGACGTTTTACTGTCATTTTTTCCATCAGTTCGCCTTCAATTGTGATCTGCCCGCTGTCTGCACGGTCAATGCCACCGATGATATTCAGCAAAGTGGATTTTCCTGAGCCGGAAGGTCCAAGAAGAACACAGAATTCTCCTTTTTCAATCGATAGATCAATGCCTTTTAAGACTTCCACACGGCTGTCACCTTGTCCAAAGGATTTTTTGATATTGGTTAAGGATAAAAACATAGTCAGCCTCCTGTCTTGTGTGAGAATTGAGTTTATCTTATTTCAGGCTCCCTTGTTTGAAAAAAAGGATAGATAAAACTCACACATATTAGAAATGAATAGTATACGTTAGCTACAACTAACGATTATAACACAAAGAAGATGAAAAAGACACTATAAGAAATGTAAAAAATTATAATTATTTCAGATATAAAAAGGGCTTCCCGATGATTGAAGGGAGGTCCTTTTTGAAAAACGGATTGATTATTATATTTCATACATGCGTGCAGTCAGGTTCAGGTTGAAGTTGTTTTGCCACAAAAGAAAGCATGCTTTCGAGTACCTGGCATTTATTGTTACAGACAGGGCAGAGGATGGAAGATACATTTTCTTCTGATTGGGTCGGGACGGTTTCTTGTGATAAGAAAATAAAATCGTATAAATATTCAAAAAATTCTTTATTCGTTGGTTTTCTGTCCATATAGGTTCTGTTGAAAATTATTTCAAGAATAGTTTTATTTTCCGAAGTCCAGATTGCATTGACCGTGTTGCGGATGTTTTTTTCTACACAAGACCAGCTTGTCTCATAATGGGCAGCAATATCGATGTACAAAGCTTTGGTAATATTGGATACACGAGTCTGATCCTCGTTTATCAAGAGTAATCCATACACAATGTAATCATAACCAAGACTAGTTCTGGCAGCAATAAGTTTATCAAGTGTAGATTTGATTTCAATTACGAGTGTATTGTGGTTCATGAGAGTCCCCCTTAGAAAGTAATATAGATAAGAAGGAAGAGCCTGTTTTTGATATCATATCTATTATATACGTATTTATTATATTTGTAACGATAAAATTTATGAGTGACTTAACAAATGTACAAAATTATTTCTTTTTGTTATAATGAAAAGAAAATAATAGCGGTGTTCGACACCGAGGGGAGAACGCATGGAAAAAGCAAAAGTAATAGAATTAAAAGAAACAATTCTGGAAGATAACAATGCAGATGCACAGGTGTTACGTCAGGAATTAAAGGCACAGAAAACGTGTCTGATGAATTTGATGTCCAGTCCGGGAAGTGGAAAGACAAGCACGCTTCTGGCATTGAAACCGTATTTTGAAGGGAAAATCAAGTGGGGTGTGATGGAAGCAGACATTGATTCTGATGTAGATGCGAATACACTGATCAAGGCGGGAATTCCATCGATTCAGCTGCATACAGGAGGAATGTGCCATTTAGATGCAGATATGACACGGCAAGGAATAAGAGCATTTGACAGAGATGAGCTGGATTTTGTTGTACTTGAGAATATTGGAAATCTTGTTTGCCCGGCAGAGTTTGATACAGGCGCAAACTTTAATCTGACAATTCTTTCAGTTCCGGAAGGAGACGATAAACCGGCAAAATATCCGTTGATGTATGAAGTATCTGATGTGTTGGTGATAAACAAAATCGATGCATTACCTGTTTTTGATTTCCGAAAAGACTATGTGGAAGCATGTGCAAGAAGGCTGAATCCACAGATTAAGATCTTTTATATTTCTGCGAAGACAGGAGATGGCGTAAGGGAACTGGCTGATTATCTGTTGGAAAAGATACAGGAAGTGAATGCATAATATATAAAAGAAGGGAATAAAAACATGGGAAATGTCAGAGTGATTGAGATAAGAGAAAGCGTATTTGCGGATAATGATGCTACTTCAAAGGCAATCCGCGAGAAAATGAGTGCCCAGGGGACACTATTCTTAAATGTCATGTCCGGACCGGGGAGTGGAAAAACAACATTATTAAGTGCATTGATCAACAGAATGAAAGAGCAGCTGAGAATTGGTGAGATGGATGTAGATATCGAGACAAGTCTAGATGCACAGAGAGTCGCAGATCTGACAGGCGTGGAATCCATTCAGATCCATAATTGCGGATTGTGTCATATTGATGCGGATATGGTATCGCGCGCACTGCTTGAATATGATACAGAGAACCTTGATCTGTTAATTCTTGAAAATATCGGGAATCTTGTCTGTCCGGCAGAATTCGATACTGGGGCACATAAGAATGTGATGCTTCTTAGTGTGCCTGAGGGGGACGATAAACCACTGAAATATCCGTTGATGTTTCAGGTAAGTGATCTGGTGCTGATCAATAAAATAGATACTCTGGAGTATTTTGATTTTGATTTTGAACTTGCTAAGGAACGTATCTTGAAATTGAATCCAAATGCAGTTGTTCTTCCGGTTAGCGCGAAAACGGGAGAAGGATTGGAACAGGTGATTGACTGGATTATGAAAGAAAGAGAAAAGCTATAAGCAAATTCTCCCTTGATTTTTCAGAGGAAAATGCTATAATTATTCTTGTGTCTGCTTTGGCAGATGCAAGAGAAGGAGTTGTATCGAAGTGGTCATAACGGGGCGCACTCGAAATGCGTTAGCCCTCCGGGGCACGTGGGTTCGAATCCCACCAACTCCGCTTGTATGTTTACCATGTAGGTATCATTATAACGATAAGTAAAAGTAAGAAAAAAGCACTAACAGAAGAGATATCACTCTTCTGAAGGTGCTTTTTCGATTTAAGAATGAGAAACGATATGTTTTTTAATTGCGTTGAAACTTTCCTCACTGATCACATGCTCCATACGACAAGCATCATCAGCGGCAATCTGTGGGTCAACTCCGAGTCTCTCAAGCCAGGAAGAGAGAAGAGTGTGACGCTCATATATCATGTCAGCAATCGCCTGTCCGGATTCTGTTAATGTAATATAGCCCTCACGAGATACAATAATATGTTCGCTTTCTCTGAGCTTTTTCATTGCTACACTGACACTTGATTTCTTAAAGTTAAGCTCTGTTGCAATGTCGACGGCACGTACGACAGGAAGCTTCTTGCTTAACATGAGGATTGTCTCCAGATAATTTTCGGATGATTCATTTACATGCATAGGTAATGCCTCCTCTATATAAATTATAATTTATCTGTATCACTATTTACAGTGAATTTTCATGTCTTTGCTTAGTATATCATAATTTATTCCCTACAGCAAATGATTTGCCAGACAAATTTTGATTCCCCAATTCCGATTTACACGGAACAGAAAAATTAAAAAAATATAAATTAGTCATTGACAACTAATAGAGATTAGCATATACTAACTTACGAACGGAAGAGAAAATGAAAAAAATTATCAATCTCAACTGTTTTTAATAATCTATATCAAATGAGAATGGATTCTAATATCATTTAAGAAAGAAGCGTGAGATTATGCCACTTACAATGGCCAACATTGGCGAAACCAATACAATTAAGAGAGTAAGCGGAAATGATGAGACGAAGCGTTTTCTTGCGAATCTTGGATTTGTGCCCGGAGCAGAAGTGATCGTGTTATCTGCAATTGGCGGTAACGTTATTGTTAATATTAAAGATTCGAGAGTAGCAGTAAATGCTGATATGGCGCGCCATATCATGATCTGATTGAGACGCTGAAAAAGTGATGAGTAAAGTAAGGAAGGAGTATGTGTTATGACTTTAGGTGATGCAAAAGTAGGAACTACTGTTGTAGTTACAAAAATCGAAGGAGACAGTGCTTACAAACGCCGTATTATGGATATGGGAATAACAAAAGGAAGTGAACTTTTTATCAGAAAAGTTGCACCACTTGGTGATCCGGTTGAAATTACAGTTCGTGGATACGAGCTTACTGTCAGAAAGGCAGATGCACAGTGTGTAGAGGTTAAATAAGCCTACAGATACAAAAAACCTGATGAGAGATTCTAGAATTTAAGGAGGCAAAGAGAGTAATGGCAATCACAATTGCACTTGCAGGAAACCCGAACTGTGGTAAGACAACACTGTTTAATGCTCTTACAGGAGCAAACCAGTATGTTGGAAACTGGCCGGGAGTAACGGTAGAGAAAAAAGAAGGTAAGATCAAGAATAAGAAATACAAAAAGGAAGACGTTACAGTAACTGACCTTCCGGGAATTTATTCCCTTTCTCCATATACACTTGAGGAGGTTGTCAGCCGTGATTACGTTCTGAATGAGAATCCGGATGTAATCGTTGACCTTGTTGACGCAACTAACATCGAACGTAACCTGTATCTTACAACACAGCTTGTTGAGACAGGAGTACCGGTTGTAATCGCATTGAACATGTGCGATCTTCTCGCTAAGAGAGGCATTAAGATTGATGTAAAACGTCTTTCCATGCTGATCGGATGCCCAATTGTTGAGATTTCAGCATTGAAGCAGAAAGGTCTGGATGAACTGATCGATGAAGCAATCAAAGTTGCAAAGCAGAAGGAAGTAAAACTTCCTGGTGAGATCTTTGCAAAAGATATAGAAGCTGCTGTAGAAAGCGTAAAGGAAATCCTTCCTGATACAATTACAGAAGATAAAAAAAGATGGTACGCTGTAAAGTTCCTTGAAAATGACAGCAAAGTTGTAGATCAGATAAAGCTCTCAGGTGCAGCAAAAGCAGTTGTTGAAGATGAAAGAGCAAAACTGGAAAAGAAACATGATGACGATATGGAAAGTATTGTAACTGACGGACGTTATCAGTTTATTCAGAAAATTGTAGGAACTACTGTTAAAAAAGCAAAAGAAAAACTGACAACATCGGATAAAATTGACCGTATCGTTACAAACCGTATCCTCGGTATTCCGATTTTCATTGCAGTTATGTGGCTTGTATATTACATATCTGTCACAACAGTAGGTACATTTGTAACAGACTGGACAAATGATACATTCGTTGGAGCCATTCAGGAGGCAGTTGGAGGATTCCTTACAAATGTCGGAGCAAGTGATCTGATCAACGGACTTGTAGTGGATGGTATCATCGGCGGACTTGGAGCAGTACTTGGATTCGTTCCACAGATGGCAATCCTGTTCCTTTTCCTGTCTATTCTTGAAGACTGTGGATACATGGTACGTATCGCATTCGTCATGGACCGTGTGTTCAGACATTTCGGACTTTCAGGTAAGAGCTTTATTCCGCTTCTGATTTCTTCAGGATGTGGAATCCCTGGAATCATGGCTTCTAAGACAATTGAGCAGGACAACGACAGACGTCTTACAATCATGACAGCAACATTTATCCCATGTGGAGCAAAACTTCCGGTTATTGCTATGATGGGTGGAGTTATTGCCGGTGAAGTAGCAGGATATCAGGAGAGCTCCTTCATTGCACCATTGATGTACTTTGTAGGAATCGTTGCAGTACTTGTTTCTGCAATCATCCTGAAGAAGACAAAACCTTTCTCAGGAAAACCGGCTCCGTTCGTAATGGAGCTTCCACAGTACCATATTCCACAGGCTAAGACAGTTCTCCTTCATGTTTGGGAGAGACTGAAAGGATTCATCATCAAAGCCGGAACAATCCTGTTCCTTGCATGCGTAGTAATGTGGTTCCTTGGAGGATTCGGATTTACAGCAGATGGATTTGGACTTGTAGAAGACAGCGCAGACAGCTTGATGGCAGCAATCGGCGGAGTGATCGCTCCACTGTTCGCACCACTTGGATTTGGTGAGTGGCAGCCTGTAGCAGCATCTATCTCAGGATTTACAGCGAAAGAAGCAATCGTTTCTACAATGGGAGTTCTTGCAAATGTGTCCGGAGATACAGAAGACGCAGTGACAGTAGCGCAGGGAGTTGCTTCCTGGTTCCCGTCAACAATTGCAGCATTTACATTCCTTCTGTTCAACCTGCTTGACTCACCTTGTCTTGCAGCAATCGCGACAATGGCACAGCAGATGCAGTCCAGAAAATGGTTCTGGTTTGCAATCCTGTTCCAGAATGTATTTGCTTATGTTGTTTGCCTGATCGTATACCAGGTAGGATCTTTCGTAACAGGCGGAGCATTTGGCGTAGGTACAGCAGTAGGATTTATCTTATTGATCTTCCTTCTGTTCATGCTCTTCAGACCAGATCCGTACAAAGATCAGAAAGTATACTCAAAACGTTCTGTGCAGGCAGCGTAATATGAGAGAAACAAGAACGTGAAAGCGTTCTTGAAAAATAGAGCTGGATGCAGGAAATGTATCCGGCTCTCTGTTATAATAAGAGAAAAAAGAGGTGTTGATGACAATGATAGCAAATATTGTAATAATAACTTTAATTATCGGATATTGTATTTTTCTCATTTATAAAGGATATAAGAACCATAAAGAAGGGAAACATGTCGGATGCGCCGGATGCAGTGGCAACTGTGGAAGCTGCGGCGGATGCAGTGCGGCAGCTGGAAAATCTCAATATACAAAGAAAAAGTAAAAGGTGATTAGAATGGGAAATTCAACAGGTTCTATGTTTTACGCATTTGGTGCATTTCTTTTGATTTACCTTGTTGGTGTATCCATCTATCAGATTTATCTGTGGATCAAGAAATGGCGAGAAAACAGAGAAGAGAAAGAAGACTAAAAGAGGGATCACAAAATGGCAGATATTATCATTATATTAATTGTAATCATCTTGCTTGGGTTGGCTCTGAAAGGATCAATCAAACATTTTAAAGGAGAAGGTCCTTGTTGCGGAGGCGGTTCAGGAAGCAACAAGAAAGCAAAAACAAAGTTTTTAGACGGTCCGGTGATTGGCAGAAAAACGTTGAAGATTTCAGGAATGCACTGCGAGCATTGTGCGAATACCGTAACAAATGCATTGAATGGATTGGACGGTATTACTGCAAAAGTGAATTTAAAGGACAATAGTGCAGAAGTTTCCTACGACAGAGAAATTGATCTGACAGATTTGAAAAATGCAGTAAAAAAAGCAGGGTATGAGGTCACTTCTATCTCATAAGAGTAAAACTCTGTGAGAGATGGCAAAGCAACTGATACAGCGAAAACCAGGAAGCAGGAGGTGTACCGTGAGTAAGAAAGAACAGATTATTGAAAAACTAAAAGAAAACGGGTGCCGGATCACAAAACAGCGTAAAATGTTGATTGATATTATTTTAGAAAATGAATGCTCAAGCTGTAAAGAAATCTTTTATAAGGCATCCCAGGCAGATGAAAAGATCGGTGTGGCAACTGTTTACAGAATGATCAATGCATTAGAAGAAATCGGAGCAATCAACAGAAAAAATATGTATAAAGTTGATTGTGCGCAGGATTGTCCGGAAGATGGGGGATGTATCATCATGCTGGATGATGATACGATTTTTAAACTCACAGAAACAGGATGGAACAAGGTGATCCGCGAAGGACTGAAACATTGCGGTTATGTAAAAGATCAAAAAGTAACATCAATTAAATTACCGGATAATAAACGATAAAATTTATCGATAAATGCAGTTAGAATTGACTATCTGTATAGTGAGTTGATATGATGTATAAAAATTTTAGGAGGTTTTATACAATGTGGGATATATTTAAATTGAAAAAAGCAGGAATCTTTGCAGGAGGTGTTCTTTTCGGAACAGCTGGAGTGAAAATTCTTGCAAGTGATGATGCAAAGAAAGTTTACACAAACTGTACAGCAGCAGTTTTAAGAGCAAAAGACTGTGTGATGAAGACAGCAACAACTGTTCAGGAGAATGCAGAAGATATCCTTGCAGAGGCTCAGCAGATCAATGAGTCACGTGCAGCAAAAGAGGCTGAGGCTGTCTACGAAGCAGAAGAAGCAGAAGAGACAGAAACTCAGGAAGAGAATACAGGTGCGCAGGATTTCAAAGAGGAAGAAGTTTAAATCTCTATGAAATTTATTGTAAAGCATGAGATCAATGGCCGCCTTCGTATCCATGTTGTCCAGAAAAGGATGACATATACGGAGGCGGATACTCTATCCTGGTTTCTCTCCAATCAGAAGAATGTAACAGATGTAAAAGTATATGAACGCACCGCAGATGCTGTGATCTGTTATGTTGGAGATAAGGAAGAGGTCTTGAATTTATTGAAGCAGTTTTCTTATGAAAATGCAATTCTTCCGGAACATGTTGCTGCAGGTTCTGGAAGAGAGCTGAATGCTGTTTATCAGGAAAAGCTGGTCATGAAGACAGTTCTTCATTATGGAAGTAAGTTATTCCTTCCAATGCCGGTCCGTGCAGTGATTACATCTGTAAAATCAGTGAAATATATCTGGCACGGAATCCGTTGCCTGATGCATGGTAAGATAGAGGTTCCTGTCCTGGATGCTACAGCAATCAGCGTTTCCGTATTCCGTAGAGATTATGCTACAGCTGGATCTGTCATGTTCCTGCTTGGAATTGGTGAGATCATAGAAGAATGGACGCATAAAAAGTCTGTCGGAGATCTTGCGCGCAGTATGTCACTGAATGTCAATAAAGTGTGGCTGAAGAGAAATGAACAGGAGATTCTTGTAAAATCATCAGATATTGAGCCGGGCGACCATGTTGTGATCCGTATGGGAAATGTGATCCCGTTTGATGGGGAAGTAGTTACTGGTGAAGGAATGGTCAATCAGGCATCTCTTACAGGTGAGTCACTTCCTGTAAGAAGAAGTGTAGGACAGTCTGTTTTCGCTGGAACAGTTCTCGAAGAAGGTGAGATTGAAGTTCTTGTCAAAGCGGTATCAGGCTCTACGAGATTTGAGAAGATTGTGACAATGATCGAGGATTCTGAAAAACTGAAGTCTTCTGTAGAAGGTAAGGCAGAACATCTTGCAGATAGACTTGTTCCATATACATTACTGGGGACAGGTGCAGTCTGGCTCCTGACAAGAAATATTACGAAGACACTGTCTGTTCTGATGGTAGATTTCTCCTGTGCATTGAAGCTTGCGATGCCGATCACTGTACTTTCGGCAATCCGTGAGGCAGGCGAGAACAATATCACAGTAAAGGGTGGTAAGTTCTTAGAGGCCGTGGCCGATGCAGATACAATCGTTTTCGATAAGACAGGAACATTGACAAAGGCAACGCCGACAGTGAAAGAGATTGTTGCTTTCAGTGAATACTCAGAAAATGATCTGCTTCGTATTGCAGCATGTCTGGAAGAACATTTTCCTCATTCTATGGCAAAGGCCGTTGTAGATGCAGCGAAAGAAAGACATTTGTTTCATGAAGAAATGCACTCAAAGGTAGAATATGTTGTGGCACATGGAATCTCTTCCTCTATTGATGATAAAAAGGTTCTGATCGGAAGCAGTCATTTCATTTTCGAAGATGAAGGATGTACGATTCCATCCGAATATCAGGATAGATACGATTCATTAAAACCAGAATACTCTCATCTGTATCTGGCAATCGAGAAACAACTTGTTGCAGTTATCTGCATTGAAGACCCACTTCGTGAAGAGGCAACAGAAATGGTTCGTGATCTGAAGAAAGCCGGTATCCGTAAAGTTGTTATGATGACAGGTGACAGTGAACGTACAGCGTCGGCAATTGCGAAACGCGTTGGCGTTGATGAATATTATGCTGAGGTTCTTCCGGAAGATAAAGCGAATTTCGTTGAGAAAGAAAAAGCAGAAGGAAGAAAAGTAATTATGATCGGTGATGGGATCAATGATTCACCTGCTCTTTCAGCAGCGGATGCGGGGATTGCGATCAGTGACGGCGCAGAGATTGCAAGAGAGATTGCAGATATCACGATTGCGGCAGATGACCTGCGTGAAGTTGTGACGCTGAAACTTCTGGCAAATGCCATGATGAAGCGGATACATAAGAATTACAGAAATATCGTCGGAATCAATTCAGGGCTGATTCTGCTTGGCGTGACAGGAATTGTCCAGCCGACAGTATCTGCACTTTTGCACAATGCGTCTACATTGATGATAAGCCTTGGAAGTATGAAGAATCTGCTGGATGAAAATAAAAGAACAGAACTTGAGTAGTTACTGTGAACAGCAATCTTGAGTGAAACAACATAAAATAAAAAAGGCAAGAAAAAGAACTGCCGGGATTAACTTTTATAGAGGTTTGTCCCGGTAGTTCTTTTTTATATGTTAGGAAAGAACTTTCCTAACATATAAAAAACGCTCCGCTCAGGATGCGCACTGCGGCGTACAAGGTAGGTGTCGCAAGCGACCGCCGCAGGCGCAAGAATGTGCCAAGGCACATTCTTTGTTCATAAAGTATTTCTGTTATACAATACCGGCACCGTCAAAGAAGCTGACATCTGTTGGATATACATAGCTGTCTCCAATGTCATGAAGAAGTACAACATTCAAGTGATTATTCAGGTTCTTTTTATCCAAAGAAATTGCATCAGTCAGTACATTAATCGGTAAATTAGAGTTGTCCGGAAGTTTATAAATCTCCAATGCCTTTTTGATCTGTTCTGCGCATCCGGATGTGGTTAATCCTTTCTCTTCTGCAATCTTTGTAATCTGATACATACCGATTCCAACAGCCTCTCCATGGCTTTCGCGCTCATAATTGAAGTGCTGTTCAATCGTGTGCGCAAGTGTGTGTCCAAAGTTCAGAAGGATACGTTCTCCAAGGTCAAACTGATCGGCTTCGACAACGATTCTTTTGATATCAACGCAGCGTGCAATAATCTGTGTCAGCTTCGGCTTTAAATCATCGAAGGAAGTATGTCTACATAAAAGCTCAAAAAGCTCTTTGTCTTTGATGCATCCATATTTGATCACTTCGCCCATTCCATCACTGATGAAATGATCTGGCAATGTATTCAGCACATCTGGGTCAATGATGACTGCCTTTGGGTGATAAAATGCACCAACAAGATTTTTTCCCTGTGGAAGATCTACCGCAACTTTTCCGCCAACGGAAGAATCGACTTGCGCAAGAAGTGAGGTTGGAATCTGTACAAATTTGATTCCACGCAGATAACTGCTGGCAGCAAATCCGGCAAGATCACCGATCACACCGCCACCAAGTGCGATGAGCAGGTCACTTCGTGTTAGTTTTGCATTTATTAATGCTTCATAGATCTTAGGCAGAGACTGGAAACTCTTAGTAGGTTCGCCGTGAGGCAGAACAAAAGAGTGGCATTCAAACCCTGAGTCAGACAATGCTTTTGTGATAATTTCTCCATAGAGAGGAAAAACATTATCATCTGAAACAATCATGATTTTTTTCCCGGAGAACACTTCGCTTACAAGTTCTCCGGTTTTTGCAAGGATTCCATTTTCAATATGGATCGGATAAGAATTCGGTCCAAGATCAACTGTTAATTTCATGACGATCTCCTTAGAATTTTTTACCGACTACTTCGGCAATTTGACGAACTTGCTGAAGCAGAACATCATATTTCTCAGGTTTCAAAGATTGGGCTCCGTCACAAAGGGCAGCTTCCGGATTGTTGTGAACTTCGATCATAAGTCCGTCAGCACCTGCAGCAACTGCAGCCTTTGCCATAGGCTCAACAAGCCACCATTTTCCGCCGGCATGACTTGGGTCAATAACAATTGGAAGATGTGTCTTGCTGCGAAGAACAGGGATACACTGAAGATCCAGAGTGTTTCTTGTAAAAGTCTCAAAAGTACGGATACCACGTTCACAGAGAATGACATTTTCATTACCGGATGCCATGATATACTCAGCGGACATGATCCATTCTTCGTATGTGGCATTCAGTCCTCTCTTTAACAGGATTGGGCGATCAACCTGTCCTAATTCTTTGAGAAGGTCAAAGTTCTGCATGTTGCGGGCACCAATCTGGATCAGGTCAACCTTCTCGTTGAATACATCCAAATACTTGGAAGACATGAGTTCTGTGACAATAGGAAGTCCGACTTCTTCTCTGACTGCACAGAGAATATCAAGTCCCTCAAGTCCGAGTCCCTGGAAAGCGTAAGGACTTGTTCTTGGCTTGAATGCGCCGCCGCGGAGAAGATTTGCTCCGGATGTTTTTGCTTTTTGAGCAATTTCAAGAACCTGCTCATAGGATTCTACAGAACAAGGTCCCGCAATCAGTCCTAAATGTTCACCGCCGATCTTAACACCGGAAACATCTATAATAGAGTCTTCCGGATGAAATGCGCGATTTGCAAGCTTATAAGGCTCCTGTACATGCATAACTTTGTCAACACATGTGTCAATTTCAAATTGTCTTGGATCAATCAGTGTTGTATCTCCGATACATCCGATGATCGTCATTCCGGTTCCCTGAACCAGATGAGTGTCAAGTCCGTGCTTTTTCACAAGATTTTCGACACGGTGTATATTTTCCTCAGAAGTATGAGGTTTCAAAACAATAATCATTTTTTATCATCCTCCTTAATATTCGTACTGTAAAATTTTAGTTGTTTAAAGTGCGAAAACATATGTATCATAAAACATATACAATTAGATGTCAATGTCTTTTGGATTATTTGAAGAAATATATCAAAAAAACATGCAAAATAGTGTGATTATTTCATGAATAATCACATTGACGGATAGAGTGCGCAGTGCTAATCTAAAAAGCGTGTCATGTGAAGAGAGAGTTCTCCTGGCATGAGATTGACAGAAACTGACGAAAGAATCGTTTCTGGAACTTGACATGTAGGCTTACATATTAAAAAGAGGTAAAACAAATGAAGATTTTAAAACAGTTTGGTGTGATATTCGGTGTTTGCTGGGTCAGTCTTGTAATTGAACATTATCTGCCGTTTTCTTTTCCGGCGAGTGTAATCGGTATGATTTTATTGTTGCTCTGTCTGCTGACCGGGTTCTTAAAGATTGAGCATGTGCAGGAAAAAGCAGATTTTTTATTAGGAAATATGGCATTCTTTTTTGTACCGGCAGGAGTAAGTATCATTAATTATTTTGACATTTTAAAAAGTACAGTGCTTCAGCTTCTTGTAATCTGTGTTGTATCCACGATTGTAACATTTGCTGTGACAGCGTATGTAGTTACGCTGACAGTGAAATTGATGGAGAAGAAAAAGGGAGGAAAGAAAGCATGAAAGAATTAATGACATCTCCTTATTTTGGAGTAGGGTTGAGTGTAGTAGCATTCTGGATAGGAGAAAAGCTGCATAGTAAATTAAAGACACCGATCTGTAATCCGCTGATCGTTGCGATTGTATTGATTGTAGGAGTCCTTTTGATTTTTGATATTCCATATGATAGCTATGATGTGGGCGGGGCTTTGATCAATATGTTTCTTGCTCCGGCAACAGCATGTCTTGCGGTTGCAATTTATACAAAAATTGATGTTTTGAAGAAATACTGGCTTCCAATTGTAGTTGGATGTACTGCAGGGTCAGCAGCATCTATGGCAAGCGTGTTTGGAATGTGCAAATTATTTGGACTGGATCAGAGCATGACAGTTTCACTGATCCCTAAGTCAGTGACAACACCTATCGCAGTGAGTATTTCTGAGCCGGCAGGTGGTGTAGTGCCGATTACGGTGGTTGCTGTTATTTTCACGGGGATACTTGGAAGTATTCTGGCTCCGACGCTGATCAAAATATTCCATGTGAAGGATTCTGTGGCAGCAGGACTTGCGATCGGTGCATGTAGTCATGCAGTCGGAACATCAAAGGCAATTGAAATTGGTGAGATCGAGGGTGCAATGAGCGGTCTTGCAATCGGAATCTGTGGAATTATTACAGTGCTGTTTTCAATGCTTATTATGTAGGCGAATTTAATAATCATGAAAAGAATCGATTTCATCAGGATTTTTCGTATAGAAACATTGCCTGAAAGAAATCGGTTCTTTTTTTGAAAAAAATAAGGATTTCACGCTTCGGTCATGACAAATGTGGAAACTTATGTTATACTCTAGGTTAGGTTAGTGCCATTATACTTTGAATTATGGTTTGTGTGAAAAAGACAGAACAGGCACTGAAAGATAGAATTTAAAGGAGCTATACGGTATGAAAAGAGTATTGTTAAAGCTGAGCGGAGAAGCTCTTGCAGGTGAGAAGAAGACTGGATTTGATGAGGCAACTTGTATCGGAGTTGCGAAGCAGGTAAAACAGCTTGTAGATGAAGGTGTGCAGGTAGCAATCGTAACAGGAGGAGGAAACTTCTGGAGAGGAAGAACAAGTGAGACAATTGACCGTACAAAAGCAGATCAGATCGGTATGCTTGCAACAGTTATGAACTGTATCTATGTGTCAGATATTTTCCGTCATGTAGGAATGAAGACAGAAGTATTCACACCTTTTGTATGCGGAGCATTTACATCTCTGTTCTCAAAGGATGCGGCAGTTGCAGCACTGGAAGAAGGCAAGGTGATCTTTTTCGCAGGTGGAACAGGACATCCATATTTCTCAACAGATACAGGTGCAGTTCTCCGTGCAATCGAGATTGAGGCAGATGCAATGCTTCTTGCAAAGGCAATTGACGGTATCTATGACAGTGATCCGAAGGTGAATCCGGCAGCAGTGAAGTATGATGAAATTTCTATTCAAGAAGTGATCGATCAGAAACTCGCAGCAGTTGATCTGACAGCATCCATTCTTTGTCTTGAGAATAAGATGCCGATGCTTGTATTCGGACTTAATGAAGAGAATAGTATTGTAAATACAATGCAGGGAAAATTCACAGGAACAAAAGTTACTGTATAAACTATTTTAAATAGCGGAGGAATTACAGCATGAATGAAAAAAACAAAATCTATGATGATAAGATGACAAAGACAATTAACAATCTGGATGGAGAACTTGCTACAATCCGTGCAGGGCGTGCAAACCCACATGTACTGGATAAGCTGGCAGTTGATTACTACGGAACACCAACACCGATCCAGCAGGTAGCGAATGTATCTGTACCGGAAGCACGTATGATCCAGATCCAGCCATGGGAGAAGAGCATGCTCAAGGCAATTGAGAAAGCAATTCTTACATCTGATATCGGAATCAACCCGACAAATGATGGAACATCTATCCGTCTGGTATTCCCGGAACTGACAGAGGATCGCAGAAAAGAACTTGCGAAAGAGGTTAAGAAAAAAGGTGAGGAAGCGAAAGTTGCTGTACGTAATGTCCGTCGTGATGGAAATGTTGCTTTCAAGAAACTGAAAGGAACGGAAATTTCTGAAGATGAGATCAAAGATCTTGAAGATGAACTTCAGAAGATCACAGACAAGTATGTTGCTAAGATTGACAAGATGGTAGAGGCAAAGTCCAAGGAAATCATGACAGTCTAAATCGAAAAACAGCAGAGCTGAATTGTCAGATTGTAATGTGGAAAAACTGTTTACAGATTATTTGTACGCAGATAAGTTTTTAAGAACATGGAGGCTTATTTAAGGCCTCCATTTCTTCTTTAAAGAAAGTTGCGACAGAGAGGATAAGAAAATGAACGTACCACAGCATATTGCGATTATTTTAGATGGAAACGGACGCTGGGCAAAATCAAAAGGAATGCCGAGAAATTACGGACATGCACAGGGAGCCAAGAACGTTGAGAAGATCTGTGAAGAAGCATGGCGTATGGGAATCAAGTACCTGACAGTCTATGCATTTTCTACAGAAAACTGGAGCAGACCACAGAATGAAGTGGATGCACTGATGAAACTTTTAAGAAATTACATGAAAACATGTCTGAAGACAGCGGCAAAGAATGATATGAAGATCCGTGTGATCGGCGATATTGAACCGCTGGATGAGGATATCAAGGGGCGGATCAGAGAACTAGAAGAGGCAACAGCCAACAATGGAGGGCTTAATTTTACAATTGCCCTGAATTATGGAAGCCGTGATGAGATCACAAGAGCAGCCAGAAAGCTTGCGAAGGATTGTGCGGCCGGCAAGGTAAATCCGGACACGATCGATGAATCATTATTTAATTCTTATCTGGATACAAATGACATTCCGGATCCGGATTTGATGATCCGTACAAGCGGAGAACAAAGATTATCGAATTATCTGCTTTGGCAGCTGGCCTATTCAGAGTTTTATTTTACAGATATTCCGTGGCCGGCATTTACGAAAGAAGAGCTTATAAAAGCGGTGGAAGAATATAACCGCAGGCATAGAAGATTCGGCGGAGTAGAGGAGGCGGAATAAAGATGTTTAAAACAAGGTTACTAAGTGGAATACTATTAGTGATCATCGCGCTTGTTACAGTGATCACGGGCGGAAACCTGCTCTTTGCAGTTTTGTTATTAATCAGCCTGATTGGAATGACAGAGTTGTATAAAGTATTTCACATAGAGAAGAAGGCACCAGGAATTGTCGGATATATTTTTGCAATCCTGTATTATGGGTTATTATATTTTAAACCGCTTCTTCCGGGAGAATCCTTAAACTGTTTTGTTATGCTGTTTATGGCTTTTTTGATCTGCCAGATGGCGGTTCTTGTATTTGCCTATCCGAAATATAATACACAGCAGATTTTTGCCGGTTTTTTCGGAATGTTCTATGTGGCAGTGATGCTCTCTTACATTTATCAGACAAGAAATCTTCCGGGAGGAATCTTCTCGGTATGGCTTGTATTTGTATGCTCCTGGGGATGTGATACTTGTGCATACTGTGTCGGCATGTTGATCGGAAAGCACAAGCTGGCACCGATTTTAAGTCCGAAGAAATCAATAGAAGGTGGAATCGGAGGAATCCTTGGTGCGGCATTGATCGGAGTATTGTATGGACTTGCAATTAATTACTGGGGAAATGCGGCAGCAGATATATTGGAATATGCGATTATCGGTGCGGTTGGTGGAGCAATTTCACAGATTGGCGACCTGGCAGCTTCTGCGATCAAGAGATACCACAACATTAAAGATTATGGAAAACTGATTCCGGGACATGGAGGAATTCTTGACCGTTTTGACAGTGTTATCTTTACAGCACCTATTATTTTCTATCTTTCCCTGTTTCTGTAAAAGGAGATATATGTGTGATAGATGCGTTGCTGATCCACAGTTTTGTGGATTGTAACATAAAAGCAGAATAGAGGTAAAAAGTTACGATGAAGAAAATTGCAATTTTGGGATCTACAGGATCCATAGGAACACAGACATTGGAGATTGTCAGGACAAATGGCGATCTGGAGGTTACAGCACTTGCAGCAGGGAATAATATTGATCTCCTGGAGAAACAGATCAGAGAATTTAAGCCGAAACTGGCAGCAGTTTGGAAAGAAGAAAGAGCAAATGAATTAAAAGACAAAATAAATGATCTGGATGTTAAAGTAGTAAGCGGTATGGATGGATTGCTTGAAGTAGCGAGACAGCCGGAGTCAGAGATTCTTGTGACAGCAATTGTCGGAATGATTGGAATTCTTCCTACAATTGAAGCAATTAATGCAGGAAAAGATATTGCTTTGGCAAATAAAGAGACACTGGTCACAGCAGGACATATCATTATGCCGCTGGCAAAGGAAAAAGGGGTTTCTATTCTTCCGGTGGATAGTGAGCACAGCGCAATCTTTCAGTCTCTTCAGGGAGGACAGCAGAAGGCTCTGCATAAGATTCTCCTGACGGCATCCGGTGGACCATTTAGAGGAAAGAAACTGGAAGATCTGGCGAACATCCAGGTAGAGGATGCATTGAAACATCCAAACTGGGCAATGGGACGCAAGATTACAATTGACTCATCTACAATGGTGAACAAAGGTCTTGAAGTGATTGAGGCGAAATGGCTCTTTGGAGTGGATGTAGATCAGATTCAGGTTGTTGTGCAGCCACAGAGTATCATTCATTCAATGGTGGAATATGAAGATGGTGCAGTGATCGCACAGCTTGGAACACCGGATATGAAACTTCCAATCCAGTATGCACTCTATTATCCAGAACGCCGTTATCTTCCGGGTGACAGACTGGACTTTTCGACACTTCAGCAGATCACGTTTGAACAGCCGGATCTGGAAACATTTTATGGATTGAAGCTTGCTTTTGAAGCGGGAAGAACAGGAGGTTCCCTTCCGACTGTATTAAATGCGGCAAATGAGAAAGCAGTTGCGCTGTTCCTTGACAGAAAGATTAAGTATCTCCAGATTCCTGAGATTATTCAGGCGTGTATGGAAGCGCATAAAAATATTGCGGCTCCAACCGTTGAGGAGATACTAAAGACAGAACAGGAAACATATGAATTTATTAAAAACAGGTGGTAATGTATGGGCATAATCTTGGCAATTCTGCTATTCAGTGCGATTGTAATCTTTCACGAATTAGGACACTTTCTGCTTGCAAAGAAGAATAAGATCCGTGTGGATGAATTCTCTCTGGGTCTTGGACCGACTATTTTTGGAAAACAGTTTGGAGAAACAAAATTCAGCTTAAAGCTTCTTCCGTTTGGCGGAGCCTGCATGATGGGAGAAGATGATGTGGATGATATGTCTGAAGGGAGCTTTAACAGCAAATCGGTCTGGGCAAGAATGTCAGTAATTGTTGCAGGTCCAGTGTTTAATCTTATTCTTGCATGGATCCTCTGCATGATTATTATTGGCTGGACGGGATATCGAGCACCGATTGTCAGTAATGTGACAGATGGATATTCAGCGCAGGAAGAAGGTATCGAACCGGGAGATGTGATCAAGAAGATCGGAGGAAAATCAGTTTATATCTGGAACGATATCAGTCTGTATAATATGATGCATGCGGGAACAAAAAGTGTAGAAGTTGAGTATGAGCGTGATGGTAAGGATTATACAGTTGTGCTGGAACCAAAACAGAATGCGGGAGATGCTTTTCCTCTGCTTGGAATTACAGGTGGTGAGATGGTTCGTCCGGGTCTGTTTGGAACAGTTCGATACGGAGCATATACGGTGAAGTATTGGATCACATATACAGTTGACAGTCTGAAAATGTTAGTTGGTGGAAAGGTAGGAGTAAAAGATCTTTCCGGTCCGGTTGGAATTGTCAGTGCGGTAGATAACGTTTATCAGGAAGCAGCTCCGGCAGGCATGGTAGTAGTGATTTTAAATCTTCTCAATATAGGAGTACTTCTGACCGCCAACCTGGGTGTGATGAATCTGTTACCGCTTCCGGCGTTGGACGGTGGACGTCTTGTATTCCTTATCATTGAGGCCGTTCGTGGAAAAAGAGTACCACCTGAGAAAGAAGGCATGGTACATTTTGCAGGATTTGTGCTTCTGATGGCATTGATGGTTGTTATTATGTTTAATGACATTCTGAAACTTGTGTAGAAAACAGGAAAGAATAGGAGTTTCCCGCATATACTGGAAAAAGGAAACGAATCAGATGTGGGAGACAAACTATGAAACTTTTTCAACCGATACAAGGTTCAATTGAAAGCAAAGAAACGCAGGAGAATCTGATCGATCGTGGTCAGCTGCAGGTAAATGTTACATCTTCTGTGAATGCATTTCCAGTAAAAGAAGCACGGATTTCCATCTCTTATACAGGAATTCCGGAAAGTATATTAGAGCAGGTAGTCACGGATTCTTCCGGTCAGACAGAACTGGTTGAACTGAATGCACCACCGGAAGAATGGAGTCTGGATGAGAACGAAGAACGTCAACCATATTCAGAATATACATTGAATATTGAAGCAGAAGGATTTGAGTCGATCAGTGTTTCGGGAACAGAGATCCTGGCAAACACAAAGGCAATCCAGAATATACGCATGAAACAAAAGGATCAGAGCAGGGAAGAAGAGCAGGTATTCGTCATCCCTGCTCATACTTTATATGGAAATTATCCTCCGAAGATTGCAGAGGAAGAGATTAAGCCGGTAAATGAAACAGGAGAAATTGTCTTGAGCCGTGTGGTTGTACCGGAATATATTATCGTACATGATGGATCTCCGCGGGATTCTACAGCACAGAATTATTATGTGAAGTACAAAGATTATATAAAAAATGTCGCATCAAGTGAAATCTATGCAACCTGGCCGGCAGATACCATAAGGGCAAATGTGCTGGCAATTATGTCATTCACTTTAAATAGGGTTTATACGGAATGGTATCGAAATAAAGGGTTTGATTTTACAATTACATCATCAACGGCATTTGACCATAAATGGATCCCGGAGCGCAATATATTTGAGCCTATTTCAGTGATTGTGGATGAACTGTTTGCAGACTATCTGTCACGGCCGAATGTGCGCCAGCCAATCCTGACACAGTATTGTGATGGCCGCAGAGTGAGTTGTCCAAACTGGTTGACCTTTTTGCAAGGACGTACAAACACACGCAAACCCGCATGGTTACTGGGTTTGCGGCTTGTAGTAGTAATACACTTCGAGAGTGTCTTCCTCTTTATTGTATACAATCTTTTCAATAATGCTCTTTAAAATTTCATTTTTGGTTACATCATCAACAGATTCAGAACTTACAATCTCATAGACATTTCGGACACGTTCCAGCATGTGGGACTCTGCAAGATCCTGATCTGATTTCTCTTCCGGAAGTTCTGCAAGCTGCTTTTCCAACAGCTTCTGTTCTTTCTGGACCATTAACTTATTCTCTTTATATTCTTCCAGCGTATCCACACCGTTCCGGTAAGCCTCCTTAATTCGTTCCAGTTTCTCATCAATCTGTTTTAATTGCTCAAGCAATACTGCAGATAGATCGACAGTAGTCTCTTCCTGTGGCTTGATATAGCGGAAGGAGAGTTGCTGACTGTCCAGAACATCTTTGAGTGACTGTAGCACAGCAGGTGCCAGTTTCAGAGAACTGATGGAATTCTTTGCAAGGCATTTTCCTTTGGAATATCCATAACAAGTGAAATAGCAGTAGATCCGTTTCACACTGACTGTTTTCTTGGCAATCATTGTTCTGCCGCAGGCAGGGCATTTTACAAGGCCTGAGAGCCAGTGCTTGTAGGTAGACGATGGGCGGCTGCCTCTTGGCTTATATTCCATGTTGCGCCGTGCAGAAGCCTTGTCAAAGAGTTCTTTTGAGATAATAGACGGCTGTTGGCCGTCTACAATGATCCATTCGTCCTTAGGGCGGATTTCATTCGTTTCATTTACTGTCCGGTTCCACCGGATCATACCACAGTAGGTAGGATTCTCCAAGATGTACTCAACAGATCTCCGCTCAAAGTTCTTCCCATGTGAGGTCTTGAATCCACATAGATTGAGATAACGGGCAATGTCGAAGATTCCCATGCCTTCCTCTGCATACTTCCGGAAGATGATCCGGACAATTTCAGCTTCGTCTTCTATGATCACTGGCGGCTTTCCACGTTCAGTGATCCGGTATCCAAGAGGGGGACGTGCCTGGTAGCCGCCACGCTTTGCCTTTTCTGTCATTCCTCTGGTTACTTCACCTGAGAGCCGGACAGAGTAGTATTCGTCCATCCATTCAATGATACGCTCGATTAGACTGCCGAAAGGACCGTCCACCAGTGGCTCAGATACACTGATCACATCTACATTGTGCTTCTTTTTGAGCAATGACTTGTAGACAATACTTTCCTCCTGATTCCGGGCAAATCGGCTGAACTTCCATACTAAGATAGCATCCACAGGATGATCTGACGATTTGGCCATTGCAATCATCTTCTGAAATTCCGGACGTTTCTCTGCTTTACGACCGGAGACACCAAGTTCATAGAAGATCTTGGAGATGATGATTCCATTCTTGTGGGCGAAGTCTTTTAAGAGCTTTGCCTGAGAGTCCGGGGAGAGTTCTTCCTGCTTATCTGTAGACACTCTGACATAACCATATCCATATTTAGTTTCCATTTACATCACCTCGGTTGAGTTTATTCCGGCAAGAGCCGGAAGATGAGTATAAAAATAACAGTCAGCGAGGAACAAGTGTTCCGCTTGCGTGGCTGCACCGAAGATGATACAATATTCTTTGGCAAGACAGTATCTCTTCGGAGTTACTAAAGCACATTAGCGTGTGCTTCCCCAGTTGACCGTTCCTGTTGGCGCAGGAGCGGTTTTTTATTTTAGTTGTTATGACTGTAAAATATCATCTGAAAATCGTCAAATTATCTAATAACTAATGACACTTTTTACAAGGCTCGTAACCTTGTGCCTCAGCTTCAGAAACAGAAAGTTGCCAGGATGTACTCGGATCCATTTGACCACAATCTGGTCTACTGTGGTATTTGCTACCAGTAGCAGAAATCCAAACCATTTCTTCCTGAGGTTCTTGTGTTTGCTGAACAACATCTGATTGATTGGATTCTTCAGTAGTTTGTTGAGCCTCGAGCCCTGCTTGTCCTGCAGCTTCTGCTTCAGCAGCAATAGCAGCCCTGTCTTCAACATTGAAAGTCAGGGAATTACTTTCAATGCCATCACATGAAACAGTGATTATATAAGAACCAGCTCCGCTTGCTGAAAATATAAGGTTTCCGTTATCATCAGAAGCAAAGGTACATTCGGATCCATTTAAAGTTAGGTTATCAATATTAGCATCGGCCGGTGTTACGGTAAGTGTTACCGGAACCTCTGTATTAATATCATAAGTCTGATCTGTATCAGCTGAAATACTCAAACTTTCAAGAGCTGCAACTACTGGCTTCGTGTCTTCAACCTTTTCTGCGTTCTTATCATCGGAATCAGTGCAGGATGAAATAGCACCGATCACAAGGAAGAAAAGAATGACAGCTGTAAGGCATCCACACCCCATCTTCTTTTTGGATGGCTTATCATCTATATCCGGAGAGGTACCTGAAAATGTAGATGAACCGAAACTACTTTCGGATGAAAGGCGTTTTTTACTCTCTTTTGAATAGGTGATTGATATTGCAAGTGTGATACCGCCGAAAATTAAACAAATTACTGTTGCCAAAGCACTTCCACCGGCGAAACCAATTAGCGCAACGAAAAACAGAAAAGCGGACAGTATCGCAGAGATTATTTTATAGCGCTTCAAAGAATCCGTTGTAAATTTATCAAGTGATGTGCTTGAACCATCGGCAACATTATTCTGAAAAGAAAGGTCTTCCGTAAGGATTGGATCTAAGTTGTCTGTAGAAATCCTTTTATGACTGGATGGTTTTTTACTACCAGATCCACCACCGGAAGAAGTAGTGTAGTATGCGCCGGTACCTGGAATGCCGACAGATGTTGTTTTCTTTCCAGAAGAGCTATATGTTTTGTGGACACCTTTTCCACCAAACGTTACACTTGTACTTTTCTTGTTCAAGTTTACTTTTACTCCAGGAGCAACCTTGAAACTTTTTCTAAATCTTAATCCCATAAATTTACCCTCATTTGTGTGCCTGCCAATCAGGAACACCACAATCCTGATCAGAACCTACTCCATAGATATTTGAGCAGGTCTTCCTAATAATAGCAATCCCTAAAGTTCTTGAACAAAAGAACAGATGTTCGATAAAACCATTGATTTCTAAATACAAATGTCGTATGATGAAATCAAGGAATTTCGAAGAGTGTTCTTGCTTGGAACGGAGGGATCCATAATGAATTATAAAAAACTCATAATAAAAATGCTTGACGAATTGGATGACACACGATTAAAAAATGTATATTTTTTCATTCGCGGAATCTTAGGACTGAAATAAATCAGTCCTTTTTTATTTGTATAGAATCCAAAAAGTCTTCCAATACTTTCCATCCAGTTTCGTCAAGAGCTGCCAATCCGGAAACAAGTCTCTTTTTAAAAGAATCATCTTCCTCAGTCATGAGTTGTCCGACAAACTGTGCGATTTCATCAGAGTAGGACAGTTTCACAAACATATCACCCTCTCCAGTACGGAGCCAATTTTCGTTGACATTATATTTTGTACATATAAGAGAAATAACTGCATCACTTGGAGCATTTTTTCCAACTTCATAAGCACTAATGTTACCTCTTGCGATTCCAATACCATCAGCGAATTCTTGCTGAGTCATATCTAGTTCTTTTCTTATTTTTTTTAGGCGTTTATACATTTTCTCACCTCTTTCCTTGATATTGATTATACAACATGGCAGGAAAAAATGCAATAAAAAATGTTGGTAAATTGCAAAATGTTGGATAATAGCAAAAAAGAGATTGACAAAAGCAATCAACCAACATATAATTGGCATATACCAACAAAACAGCAGACACAGAAAGGAGTAAGAAATGTCAGAGAAAGAAAAACAGATTATCAAGACACTTGCCGATAAGTTACCAGCAATGAGCGAAAGAGAAAGAGGATACCTCGAAGGAACGATCGCAACTGCGGCAGCAATGAGCAGCAAGAAAGAGGAGTTGGAGAAAGATGGTCCAGAGAAGAAAGTGGGGTGAGAAGAGATGAATATCTACGAGGAAATCTCATTGTTTGCAAAAAGGCAAAGGGATGAAATCGATAAAGAAAAGAAAAAAAGACGAAAGCAGGTATACATTGATCCGGATTCAATCATAGGAAAAGAAATTATGTATCAAACAGCGCTGCTTCATGAAATTCTACATGAGATTAGAGGAGGCAGAACCTCCCCTAAAGAAATTAATCATTCTCAAATGCAAAAACGGAAGAATCAAAAAACTCTTTGAGTCGCTGGAATTCGATATCTGTCCATTGATGTGAATGATTATCACGATAGTTGTTTAGTAATTCTTGCATATATGCGTCGAAAAGATGGAAAATGTCTTCTGCTTCTTCACGTTCTAAAACGTTGATACAAGAATAGTAGAGAGATTCTGCAGAAGCAAATTTAGATGCGGCAACATTTAAATTTGCAACAGCTACAGAATTATCGATCTTTTCATCAAAGACATAATCATGTGAGTATTGAGCAAACAACATGGCGCGGCGCATTAGAGATTTGAAATTCTCTATAAGAACTAAATCGTCGTTATTCATAATAAAACTCCTTTCTTTTGTACTTGGCTCTGGTAGTGCCTGTAAGGAAAGTATAGGAGAAGAAATAGAAAATAGCAAGTGAGGTAAGAAGAGATGCCTGAGTTTAGTGATGTAGTCATGAATGATGGAAAACTATTGGAAGGAGAAAAAATAGGCGTACTTGTCAAATACATTATAAATAAGTTCGCCAAAGAAAATTTAACCAGAAATGAAGCAATTGAAATACTGGATAGAACAAAGGAGTGTACAGGAGATGCTGCTGTAATAAGAGAAGTAGATTAGAGATTTTCTTTACAATCAGTGTTAAAAAATTGCTGTGGACTAAGAATGCAAAACAGATTTGATAGGATCAGGAAGAAATGAAAAAATACATAGCTGTCATATTAATGAGTTCTGTTTTATTGACAGGATGCAGCTCCAAAATAACAGAAGGTGAGATTTACAAGAAAGACTATCAGCCAGAAGAAACAATTATGATAATGACTCCGATGATTCATACAAATGGAAAATCATCTTATACGACTTATATTCCGATGTTTTATCACTATCCGGACAGATGGTGCATTTGAATTAAAGCAACAGAAAAGAATGACGAGGGGGAATATGATACAGCGAAATATTACACCACAGAAGAAGTGTACGAAGAGTGTGATATTGGAGATGTGTTTTCTTATGAGGAAGATAGAGATTATAAAGAAGAGCCAGTAGAGAAAAAAGAATAAGAAATGAAAAGGGGTAGGGAGAGATGAAGTATTGGAAAAAGATAGCTGGGTGGGTGTTACTTATTTCTATAATTGGAATTATGGTGCTAATTCCAATGTTTGCAATAGTAGGATTCAAAACAGGAGTATTGATTTGCTTGGCAACAGTTGTCTTTACAATCGGCATAGATGTTGGAGTAAAGCTCATTTGTGACGATTCTGACCACAAAGTAAGAAATAGAAAATAGCAAGAGGGGTGAGAAGGAGTGAAAGCAAAGCTGGTACAAGTAATTAGAACTGAAACTGTAGAAGGAGATGGGAAAAAAGAAAGTCCAGTACATAGCGTGGAAAGATACTGGACTTTGGAGGGAGAACTCTTGGCTGAAAAGGTATATATGGGAAAGCAACAAGTACAAGCCATAACACATAGAATGAATCAAAGCATCGGAGGTGATGCCAGTGACGATAAAGAGCGTAGTGGTAATTGATGGAGAAAAGATAGAAATCAAAGACCTGGAAGATAAGGATGCATTTGCAGACAGAGTAAATCGTCTGGCACTTCTGTTAAGAAACTACGAAGAGGAAACCGCTTAGGCGGTGGAAAGAAGGACAAGCATGGAGGATTGTTGCTACTGTCAGCATAGAAATAGTTGTATGGAACGCAGTCGATGTTATCCGTGTGCATTATACAAGAAAGAAGGAGGGCGCAGCGGATGTATATCATTACAGCAAAACACAAGGGAAATAAAATCACAAGAAAAGCATTCAGTGACACTCAGGCATCTGCGATCATAAATCGGCTGTTGCGTGAGGGATGCACCGAAATAGGAATAAAAGAAGAAAACCATACAGAAGGTGAGAAATGAGCCAAAAACGAGGAAGAAGGGAGAAAGACCACATATGGATTATCAGATGGACGAAAACACAGGAACTGGGCTGTTGCTCTGGGACATGGGAAGAAGCGAACGAGTATGCCAGGAAGAAGAACAAAGGAGAATACATCATATTAGAATGAGCCTTTGGAGAACAAGGTTTATCACAGGCGTTGGAATGCTTGTTGGACTCTTCTATGCTTCCGGAGCAGCAATTACATATTCCATATCGGTCAAAGCACCGGAGTCAACGCTGGAGCGCGTCCTGATCGGACTGGCTGTATCGGCAAGCTTCTACGCGCTGAATTCGATCGCAAGGACACTGGAAAAACAGATAAAAAAATAACACTTCCGGAGGTAACGGAAGTGTTGAATGCAAGACTTTTGTCTCGCAGATATTAAAGACATTATTATCTTAACATCTGTGGGGCAGGAAGTCAAGAAAAACGGGGGTTCTGCCCCATTTTAATACTCGATTAAGATATTAAAGATAGAGGTATACGATGGCAACGAAGAGAGTAACACACACCTTCCGGAAAGGAGACATTCTGGAGGTGAAGGAATACCATGATGGCAGGTATGGAGCAAGGGGACTGCCAAGAGAAAAGAAGAGAAAGCCTACACCGGAGCAGATGGCAGTGGTGAACGCCATGAATAAAGCAGAGACAGCCAGACACAGATTGTTGGAGTACTTTGGAAAGGGGGACTACTTCCTGACGTTGACGTACAGAGTCGAGGCAAGACCTCCGGACATGGCGAAAGCAAAGAAGGATTTCACGAATCTGATAAGCAAGCTAAGGACAAGATACAAGAAAGAACAGATCGAATTGCGCTGGATCCGGAACATTGAGAAAGGGACCAAGGGAGCATGGCACGTTCACATGGTAATCACCGGATGCCGGGATACGATCCGCTGGGTAGAGGAATGTTGGCCACACGGTGGAATCTATGCAGAACAACTGGAGAAAAGCAAATACTACGAAGAGGATTTCTCACAGCTCGCATCCTACATCACCAAAAACGAGAAGGTGGGAGAAAAGAGGGAGGATGGAAAGAGGGACAAGCCAAGACTCAGCGAATCCAGTTACAGCACTTCGCGGAACATGCCGTTGAAACCACCAAAGAAGAAAAAACTGGCAAGATGGCCAAAAGAGATCAAACAAAAGAACGGCTATTACATTGCCAAGAGCTATGAAGGAATCAATCCGGCCACTGGGTTCAAGTACCGGAGATACACATTGATCCGGTTGAACAGGAGGATTTGAAGACATGAAGACAGTGAAAGTCTACATAGAGACAACCGTCACAGGACCATTTGTCCGGGATGGGAAATATGGTGCAGCCTTAGTGTTTACTAAGCAAAACGGCGAAGTGAAGGAGCTGTTCGTGCAGGGTGAAGAAACAGAGACAACCCATAACCGGAGCGTCCTGCTGGCAATGATCCGGGCATTTCAGAGATTCACAGAGCCATGCCATATCATATTCTACACAAGGAATACATTTATCCGTGACATGGTTCAGGCAGACAATCCGGAAAAGTGGAGACGGGCAGAGTGGAGAAAGTCGGATGGAAAAGACATACAGAACAAGGAACTGTGGCAGTTGTTCCTGGAAGAGAGTAAAGAACACGAGATAGAGATCGTATACGAAAACAACAGTGAGTATAAAAGGACGCTTGAAGCGTACTTGCAAGGAGAAGAGGTATAAAGATGTTTGAGAAGTTTGGAGAATTTGATTCTTACGAGGAGATCAACCGTGCGGCCAAAGCACAGTTGGAAGAGGGAGACTTAGAAGCAATTAAGACAATCGCAGAAGAGAACGGATTGGATCCGGAAGACGCAGAGGACTTTTGCACCGGTGCAATCGAGGAGCTGACAACACCGAGTCTTGCAGCTATGGGAAAGCTGGAACTGGAAGCAAAAGATCTGAGTCTGACAGGAGCATTGAGAGACTGGACGGATTTTATCGAGCAGTTATGTTTAGGGGATGAAGAGATGGCTCTTGCGGTCAGAAGAAAAGGAAAGTCATTGAAAGACTGTATGGCTCTGATCTTAAAGAATGCATTTAACGACAAAGCACAGTTGGATGACAGGATCACAAAGGCAGCAGGACTGACACCACCGTTGTATATCAGCATACCGGGAAAGGCACAGATCAAAGAGATCGTGAGGGGATATTACCTGGGTGAGAAGAAATGAGAGTATACAAAGGGTTCAACAAAGAAATTCAGGCAAAACACGGAAAAGGGACATTCCAGTACGAGAAAGGGAAGACCTACAAAGAAGAGAAAAGCAAAACAAGATCCACTGGATTCCATGCGGCGGAGTATATCCTGGATTGCCTGCAGTGGTATCCAATCGATGGAAAGAACAAATTCTTCCTGTGCGAAGCTGGAGGAAGTATAGACGAAGAGGATGGATGCTCGATGGTCGTATCTACAGAGCTGACATTATTAAGAGAACTGACACTTATGGAGATTGCAATGGCGGCAATGGAATATATGATCATACATCCAAAGAGGACATGGGAGTCACAGCAAGGAAATGCTTTGGCAAGGAGAGAGAAGGCAAAGGCAACAAAAGGTTGCAGGATAGCGATTGCAAGAGGAATCCGCCCAAAAGTAATGGGAGAATATGGAACCGTGATCGGACTGATCGTAGAGGACGAGAAAGGCAAGCCAGTGGCAGCAGGCGTGAGGAATGTTGACGGAATACAAGCGAAAGCGCATCAGATCTATTCCATGACAGAAGAAAGAGAATGGGTGGAGGTGCAGAAATGAAACGAAAAGCGATTGAACGCATCAAACCGAAGAAACCGGAAGGAAAAGGACTTACAGCCACGCTGCAGGAGTTGGGGGAAATCCTGATCCTAAATATCTATCAGGCGAAGGAACTGCTGGTGCGGTACTGTATCAACTATGAGACAGGGGAACATGAGTACTGGAAAGAGCAGCATGGTTGGAGAAAAGGCGGTATCCTGAATGCACTGAACGAGGACTGGCGAGATTGGGAATGGAGAACATATGACGATTATCCGAAATTGCAGGAGAAAGACGCCAACAGGATCAAAAGATTGATTAAACACAGAGCGTGGAACAACAGCCCGTGGGAGAGAATCAACGGATTGGAACATAGCTATAACAGCGAGATTAGGGAAAGATGTGAAACAAACCGGAAAATGAAACTCATGAACCTAATGAGAAAAGTTCCAGGTCGTCCGAAGAATCTGAGAGAATGGTTCTTTGAACAGGCAGCAGGAGAGGATTACATGTTCCGGAACAGGGAAACGAAAGAATTTGCCTGCACGAACTGTGGGGAATCCAGCTGGCCGGAAGAAATCAAGCGGCAGGACGGAGAAAAGAAGATCCGGCACAATGACATGGTATTCTGTCCTTCCTGTGGAAAACTAGTGCAGGCAAAGACAAGAACAGACCATATCGAACAGAAATGGAAGAGCTGTTATCTCATCCAGCCGGTAGATGAAGATACGAGCGTACTCCGGATCATAGAAGCAAAGGTCGGATGGGATAATGGAAGACATTATGTCGAGTTTGGAGATGAAATCAGAATCCTGCTGTACAAGGTCTACTCCAACAGAAAATTGAAGAAGACATACATGATCTATTATGAGGACTCCTGGGATGGATGGACAAAAGGAAATCGGAAAAACCTAAGAGCAAGAGAAGGATACTTGTATCCGGAAGAATTTGGCCAGATATTAGACGGAACCACTTACAGCGAAGCGACAAGAGTCCTGGAGCATTTATCGAAGGCGGGAATGGAACTGAACTACAACAGACTTGTGGCAGGGACAGGACAGATGAAAGGATATGCACAGAAGATCGAGTACCTGGCAAAAGGACGCTTTTGGAATCTGCTGAGAGATACGATCGGCTGTACAGACTATCCGGGATATCCGACACAATACTATGGACCACTGGACATGAGAGAGGAAAGCATTGAGGGAATGTTCAGAATCCAAGACCGTCAGAAGATCAACAGGATCCGTGACGAGCATGGCGGGAACAGAATGGTACGCTGGATGCAGTATTCGGACGAGACAGGACAGAAGATCTCGAAAGAGACGGTGCAGTGGATGATAAAGAATAAGATAGAACCGAGCGGCATTCGGGGACTGGAAAAATATATGAGTCCACAGAAGATCATGAACTACATCGAAAGGCAGAAAAAAGAACAATATGCAGGAATGACGGCAGAAGCTGTTCTTGAAGAATATAAAGACTATCTCAGTATGTGTGAAGCGTGTTGCAAAAATATGGCTGACGAGATGGTCTATCGTCCAAGAGAACTAAAACGCAGGCATGATGAAGTCGTTGTAGACCGGCAGCAGATACAGATCTTGAAAGAACTGGAAAACAATGCAGAGGGAAAAGAAGCCTACGCACAGGAAATGCGGCAGAAGTTTCCGGAAGCAGAAGAGATCCTGAAAGAGATCAAGAGCCGATATGAGTACGAAGACGAAGAGTATAAGATCATTGTACCGAACACATTAGTGGATATCGTGAAAGAAGGACGTGCACTGCATCATTGTGCCGGCAGCAGTGAACGATATTTTGACAGGATCGAGAGCAGAGAGACATATATCTGTTTCCTGCGAAGACAGGAAACACCGGGAATCCCATTCTACACGATTGAAGTAGAGCCGGGAGGCACAATCAGACAGCACAGAAGCTATTATGATGAAGAACCGGGAATCGAGGAAATCCGGGTATTCCTGAAAGAATGGCAGAAGGCAATCAGGAAACGTCTGACAGAGGAAGATAAGAAGTTGGCCAAGATCAGCAAGATTAAGAGAGAAGCCAATATTGCAGAGCTGGAAGAGAAAAAGAATACAAGAGTCCTTCAGGGATTGGCGGAAGATTTCCTTGAAGCAGAAGAGATAGAAAAAGAACTGGAGGCGGTTTGATGGAATTAGCACAGTATCAGGATTATGAAGAGTATAAAAAAGCAATGAACACTGTCCTGAACAGAACAGTGGAAGATTTTGTTATGACGGGATACTTACTGAAGCAGGGAAGAGATACGGATATCCTAAAGAATTCTGGATACAACAATGTCAATGAGTTTGCATGGGCGGAATACAAACTGGAAGCAACACAAGTATCAAGATATATCAGAATCAATGACAGATTCTCGGAGGGCGGTTACTCTCCGAGACTGCAGGAAAATTATAAAGGATTCGGCTATGCGAAGTTGGCACTAATGCTGACGCTTCCGGAAAGCGTAGCAGAAGAGCTGACACCGGCATACAGCAAATCAGAGATCCAGGCGGTCAAAGAAGAGATAGAAAGCGAAGAGAAGATCACAGATATCGAAGTCATTTTGGAAGGCGAGAAAGAAGAACAGAAAGAACTCGACAATCTGGAAAAGGCAATCCATCAGATCTGCATGGATGAACCGGAACTGTATCTAAAACTGCATGAGGCAGTTAGAACAAGCGTAGGAACAGGACGGGTCAAAGAGGTATTAGCACCGGACGGGGACAAACTTTACAGCGTAAGACCACAAGGCTGCGGAAGAATTATGCTCTATCTAAACGATGAGAAGGATGAGGTCATACTGCAGGTTGTAAGACAAGGACTGAAAGAAAAGTTTGCCTGGGAGAATATTTTAAGTTATCTCGTCCTGATCACAGAAGAGGAAGATGCAAAACAGAACTGGGAGGAACTTTACGGACAGAAATATCCGGAAAAAGAACAGATTGCACCAGTGCAACCGAAGAAAGAGAAGAGAAAAGAGTCGAAGGTAGTAAAGGCGAAGCTGCCAAAACCAAAAAAACCGGAGAAACAGGAGACGGAGAAACCGGTAGAGCTTCCAAACGACATTCCAGGACAGACAGAGATTGAGAAAGATTTTCCGGAAATGCTTCCGGAAGCAGGGGGGACACCGGAAATACGGAGCGATTTTATCAGAGCGGGACAGCACGAAGAGGAAAATTGCACCAGTGCAATGCCGGAATCTGTGGAGATTGTGGAAAAACCTGTGGATAATTCAGAGCAGATGGAAGAAAATGCGAGAAACACAGAAGCGGGAGCCAATTCAGAACCGGTGGATAAGTCCGAAGAAGAACAGAATCCGGCTGGCAGCAGCAGATGGGAATACATGAAGACAATGGAATCATACAAGATGGCACTGTACATGGCAGCATCCGTGAAAGAGATGCCTCACATGATGTTGAACTCAACAGAGTATTGGAAGAAATGGTTAGAAGCAGAGGTGGATGAAAATGGAGAGGAACTCAGCAAGAAATAAGGTGATTATATTATGAGCATCGATTATTCAGATATGGCATTTCCGAAATTAGCCTGCAAGAAAAAAAGAAAATCACATAAAAAGAGCATCCTCAAGAGCGGAAAGGGAGTCTGCTATCTCTGTTCGATACTCTATGGCGATTCTTCTAAGCAATACACAGAAGAACATCACATCATGTTCGGATCCGGCCAGCGTGAACTATCTGAGGCAGATGGACTCAAAGTAAATCTGTGCCGGGATCATCACAAAGAAGGACCACAAGCAGTCCACAATAACCGAGAAATGCGGGAACTGCTCTGCAGAATAGCACAGACGGAATATGAGCAGACACATACGAGAGAAGAGTGGATGGCGAGATATAAGAAAAATTATCTATAGTTACCTCCGCTGAATGGCGTGGAGATAAAAGTATGTCACAATACTGCAACATGATAACAAAGACTTCCTCCCTGGATGCGGCAGGGAGGAGAAAGGAGCAGATAAGTGCCAAAAAGACAGAGATCAACAGCTTGGAAAAGCGAGCTGGCTGAAATAAATGCAAAAGCAAGACAAGAAGGAATGAGTTATGGACAGTACGTGGGATTAATGTACTGCGAAGAAAGAGATGAAATGGAAAGAAGGAGAAGGTATGACAGAAAGAGACGAGAGAGATTTGGTTGATTGGCTGGATCAGGCAGAAGCAGAAACAAAAGCAACAATTGCAGAACATGAAAGAATTGATCCATTTTATGACGGAGTGCTTTCAACGATCCAGACGTTTCGCGAATATATCAAGAAAATGCGTAAGGTGGATGAAGCAGAAGGAGGGAAGCAGATGAAAGAGATTATAACAGATAGCAAGTTTGAGCATATCGAAGAAATCAAGCCGTTTTTCTGGTGGACAGGAAGCTTGAATATAAAGCAGGCGATCACACACTTGACAAAGCGGTACGATGAAGAGGAAGCGCACAATCTGTTGGATGAAAAGTTAGAATTTGTATCTGACTACATGAGAAATAATCACGGAGCTGTCGAGCAGTACGGAATTTACCTCATTCCGGAATTTATGCTTGGATATGATGACATAGAGATTGTGATTGTAGCGGCATCCGAAAACGAGAGGGCCACGGTGGTATTCTCGGATATTCCGGTAGTTAAGCGAGGCGAAAAATGACAAGGCAAGAGCAAGAGGATCAAGCGCAGCTTGAGTGGCTGCGGAAATGGAAAGAACGACGGAAGGAAAAAAGAGACGTGAGAAAAAAGTCACTGTTTTATAAGATTCTAAGGAAACTTGGAATTATAAAGGACTACGAGGAAGACATAAGAACAAGAATGGAGATGTGCAAAAGAGCAATAAAGGTAAATGTATGTCCTGAGGATTGCGACATTTGCGCATGGGACGTGAAAGGAGGGATTGATTACAATGGTTATATTACGACCAGTAGGAACAATAGGAAACCGTCTGAAGTATCTAAGAAAAATCAGAGGACTGACAAGAAAAGAGGTAGCAGTCGAGCTAGACATGAAGGAGGAAAGACTGCAAGATCTTGAAACAGGAAGGAAAGGGCTGACGTTAGGAGAAGCAATCAAATGTGCGGATACATATAATGTGTCTTTGGATTACATAGCAGGGAGAAAGAAAGTTGAATATTAAAGATGCAATTAGAATCATTAAGGGGTTGGATACATCCAACAGCGAAGAAAACATCGAAGCAAAGAAAATGGCAGTTAAAGCATTAGAGAAGCGGAGACAAAAGACGATTGAAACATGGAACGGACAAGCATCGTGTCCATGCTGTAAGAAACTATTCGGAGAAATGAAGACAATAAGAAATCTTACTACGTGGGAAATGCCATACTGCAAATTTTGTGGACAGGCTCTTGATTGGAGTGATGAACAGTGAAACAAAGTACAGACACATGCTGGAGTCCAGCAGAGATCCAGCAGAACCAAAAGGAACATTATGCTGCTATGGCAGAGCATCCGCCTGACCGGAAGGAAAGCGAGAAGTTTCATCGGTCAGCATACCAGGCAGGAAAGCTGATTGAAGCACAGGGGCAGCAGTTGTGGCATGGAGATGTTACTGGATATATAGCTAGAAAATACAAGATAGGAGATGATACCGTTGGAGACAATGACGAAGGAGAGGCTGGAAGCGTACAGGAGCAACAAGATGGAGATCCTGGAACTGGATTACGTCCTGAATAATCGCTGGAAGTCCGACACAATGATCGGGAATGATGTAGTATTTGATTACAGCAAGGGATATCCAATGCCACAGAGTGTTGTCGGTTTCGACCAGAAGAAGTATGAGAGACTACAGGATCGTGATATACAGAGGAAGGAACGACTGGAGAAGGAGTGTGAAGAGATTGAACAGTTCGTGGATGGGATACCGGATAGCCTTACGCACCGGATATTTCGAAAGTACTACATAGACGGTCGTAAAAACGTGCGACTGGAGGACATCGCAAAGAAAGTGCATATGACCAGAAGTGGTGTGGGGAAAAAGATTGATAGATTTTTGAAAGTGTCCCGTCATTCCCCTGATTCTCATGTACAATAATACTTGAGCCAAAGGCTGAATTCCTGTGGCTCGTCTTCCCGTATATAAAACCTAAGAGGCACCTGCACAGAGATGTGTGGGTGTTTTTCTGTTGTATAATGTCGAGATTTGGGATATTATGGAAGCAAAGTTTAACTGAACGGAGGACAAAGAAAATGCCAATCAATGTTGAAGTAAATATTAACACAAATAATTACAATGGTGGAGAGACGCAAATTGAACAAGGCGCTATAGAGAAGTTTACGCGGAAGGCTTTTGATGAAGGATCATATCAAGCATCTGTGAAATTTGAATGTATGCCTGCGGCAATATCACCTAACACAATTTGGATTATAATTTCTAATATTGAACAAGGAGCACATGTTGTAGAAATTGCATTTACTATTGCAAAGATTGCCAAAGAAGTAATAAACCTGTTAGAGAGATGTTCGGGATATGATAAAACAGTTGAGGTTGCTAATGAACTGATTGGAATTACGGATGAAATGACAGATATAGAACTGGAAGGAAAAATATTAGTGATATTGAATGAACAGGAAAAAAAGACAGGAAAAGAAGTTTCGGAAATTATGAAAACCATGTAATGATTAAATTTAAAGCACCTTTCGGGGTGCTTTTCTAATCCCTAAAATATTTACCATAACTTGATATACATAATAATTCAACCAGCTAGGATACAGAAATTCAATGACAGACAAAGAAGCAAAAGCATTTTACAATTCATCTGCATGGAAGCAGAAGCGACTGCAGATTTTAAACCGTGATCATTATGAATGCCAAGACTGCAGGAGGAGAATCCGAGATGCAGTGGCAGCAGGCACAGCACTGACAGGAAGAGACAGAAAAATATGGAGAGCGGAAGAAGTTCACCATATTCAGGAACTAAAGAAGCATCCGGAGCTTGGATTGGAAGATGATAACTTGATCAGCTTGTGTACACAGTGTCACAACCTGAGACACGGAAGAGCTCCAAGAAGATTCAAAAGAAAGAAGAAGCTTGTGAGCAAAGAAAGATGGTAGCTACACTGAGGGCAGACATAGCTTAGGAGGAGACAAGCGGACGGTGCAAGCCGTTGCATGTGCGGTTCGAGTCCGCAGCTGTCCTCAATTTTTAAATAGACCCCCCGGTAAATTCTCAGCGATTTTTCCTGAGTGAAGAACGGGGATGTAGCCATGACTCTGGAGAAATTTTAAAATCTCGCGTGAAAAGGGCAGGGGGGTCAAATTTCAGGACTCACTATAAGAAGGAAAGTTTTCAGATAACTTCAAAAAGGCTTAAAAAGAGCGAAAAAAGAAGTGAAAAATTGATAAAAATGGCATGATTTGAGTGAAAAAGGTGGTGAAAAGATTGACTCAGAGGAAGAAAACACTGACACAGACGGAGATAAAAGAATCATTAGTAAAGCAGTTGAAGTTGCGTGGAATGAACGCAGAATTCCATAAGGATTTAGTTGATGATTATGTATATTATTGGTCATTGAAAAAGAAACTGATTGCAGATATTAGAAAAAAAGGAATCCGGTATGAAACCATCAATGGGAATGGTGTCAGCGTAGAAAAAGCGAATGAATCTGTGGTCAATCTGCAGAAGACTACAGCAACCATGTTAAAGATTCTTGCGGACCTGAAACTGAAAGAACCAATTCCGGAACCGGAGCAACCGACTGATGGTTACTTGTAAGGAAATTGACGACTATCTCAAATATGCCGAAGAGCATCCGAAATGGATAAATAAAAAGAGAAAATTACTGATAGAAAACATCGTGAAGCCGACATTGAAGCGAAACGATGTTTTTTTTGATGAAAAAACATATAGGAACTGTCTACAGTACTGCAAAACAAATTACTACGAACTATTTCCATTCCAAAAGTTCATTTATGCCTTTGCATTTATGTATGTGGATGACATTCCAGTATTTTCAAAGTTCTTCATCAAGGAAGGACGTGGAAATGGCAAAGATGGATTCATCGTGCCGCTGGTAAATTTCTTTCAGACTCCGCTCTACGGAGTGAAAAATTACCATGTTGAAATTGTGGCGAACTCAGAGAGCCAGGTTAAGGACACATTCAAGGTAGCTTATGACATGCTACATGATAATCCAAAATTCAAGGGAAAGTTTTCGGTCACAAAGGAACTTATCACGAACCTGGCAACAGGATCGGAGATGAAATACAACACTTCGAACGCAAAGACCAAGGATGGTAAGCGAACAGGATGTCTTGTCCTGAACGAAATCCATGCCTACGAGAATTATGACCAGATCAATGTATTTGAATCCTCTTTTGGTAAGGTCAAGCATTCGAGAGAGTTCATCATCACAACAGATGGATATGTCAGAGATGGCCCACTGGATGAAATTTCGGCAATGTGCGCTGAGATTTTGGAGACGGGAGAGAATCTGCTAGGGTACTTCCCGTTCATTTGCGAGATTGATGACATGAAAGAAATCGATGATCCGGAGGCATGGCACAAGCCCAACCCTTCAATGGAATACATGCCAATTCTTGCGAATCAGATCATGCATGATTATCTGGAAATGAAGAAGATTCCCTCAAAGCGTGCTGAATTTATTACAAAACGAATGGACAGATCGGCACGAAAGGAAGAGGAGACGGTCACAACATGGCAAAATGTCCTGAGAGCATGTTATGAAGGTGAGACAATGGAAGAACTGGAACGAAAGATTCCGCGGATAACATTGGACACGCGAGGACAGGCAGCAGTGATCGGCATTGACTATCAGCGATCATGCGGTGGTACACGAATAACACAAGCGTGAGTGAGGATAAGTTTGGAAATAAAAATTTCGGCAAGATAGAACCGAAATTGAGAAAAAATGATGGATTTATGGCTTTCGATGTGGCTATGTTCTGCAAGGATGAGCTGGAAGTTCAGATAATCTATGTTTAACAGGAGAAGAGAAAATGTTTGATTTTTTATTCCAAGACAGGAACAAAGAAATACAGTCTTTGGCAGAAATCATTGCAGTTGACATGGAAAAGCTGAATCTTTCAAAGCTTGCCATCGAGAAAGCAATTATGATGATCGCCAAGGCAATAGCAAAGTCTGACATACTGATTCAGACGGAGAGCAAAGAAAAACACAAGAAAGAATACAGGCTAAACGTACAGCCCAATGACAACGAATGTGGGACAGTGTTCTGGACGGAAGTGGTTAAGCAGCTGCTAACAGAACAAGAAGCTCTGATTATTCCACTAAGTGGTAAATATTACAGAGCGACATCATGGTCACACACGAATGAAGTGATGATGAAGCGAGTTTACAAAGATGTGATGTTAAGCTGCGGAGGTGAAAATCTTACAATTTTCAGCACATTTCAATCTGATGAAGTGATTCATCTAAGATATGACAATGCAAGGATTCGATTGTACTTACAGAATGTAGTAGGGCAATTTGATAAGACGATGGATTCCATTAATGCAATGATGCAGCTGTCCAGCCAACCGAGATTCAAACTGAAGCTTGGAACGAATGCATTATCATTCAGAGAAAAGCAGGCAGACGGTACAGACAAGGTAATGACAAGAGATCAGTATGTTTTAAAAATTAAAAAACTACTGACGTCAGATGACCTTGAAGTTTTAACAGAACAAGAAAATGCATCCGTGGAACAGCTGCAAATAAATACAGCAGTGAAAGCTGAAGAACTGGCAAAGATGGCTTTGCAGATCAATAATGAGGTAGCAAATGCTTTCGATATTCCAGAGGCTGTATTTAATGGCAATATCACAGAAAAATCAGATGCAACAAATGAATTTATCACATATGCTGTCAGTCCGGTAGCGGAAGTGATAAATGATGCTTTGACAGCTTATATTGTCGGAGAGGATGATTACTGCAGTAAAAACGAGAAAGTCATGGTATGGCTTGCACGCTTTAAACATGTTGATGTTGTAGACAGTGCAGTAAATCTTGATAAACTCAGAGGAATTGGATTCCATCTCGACGAAATCAGAGGGATGGTCGGATATCCGTTACTCAATACAGAATTCAGTACAGAGCGAGCTCTGACAAAGAATTACGGAGGGGAGGGAAGCAACAATGCGGCACAAGAAACTTGATTCATAGGAGGTGATCCAATTATCTCGGAGCTGTCCGTTAAACAGTAATAACAGGGAAAGGAAAAGAACATGGAACAGAAAAAAGTTGTGTATAGATTCCAGCAAACGGATAACGTGCATGAGATTTTCATTTTTGATGAGATTAGAAAAATTGGTCCGTTCAATTGGGATACATGGCAGTATGATGACTCTGAGACATCAGCCAAGCATTTCAAGGAACTTCTGGATGCCATTCCGGAAACAGATGAGATCAAGATCTATTTCAACAGCAATGGTGGAAGCGTAGACCAGGGGACAGCCATTTACAACATGCTTCAACAGCATGGATCCTATAAGACGGGAATTGTAATGGGCGGATGTCATTCTATCGCATTTACAATTTTGCAGGCGTGTGATAAGCGTATCATGGGACAGGGAACAACAGCCATTATTCATGATATGTGGGAGACAGTTACAGGAAATGCAGCAGATCTGAGGGCAGAAGCAGACAATCTGGATGTAGCAATGGACAGTTGTGTGGCTCTGTTCATGCAGCGGGCTACGGTTTCAGAAGAAGAGCTCCGGGAGATGATGCATAAGACTACAACCTTATCTCCACAGAAGGCTCTGGAGTATGGCTTGATTGATGAGATTGGTGTTGCGCAGAAGGTGGAAGATCCGGATATGAAACTGCAGGAGGTAATCAAAGAAAACAAGGCACTTCAGATGGAACTGAAAAGCAGAAATGAGCATCAGAAGCAGTTAGCTGAGTTCTATCAGCTGACTCATAAGAAAAAAGAAAAGACGGAAGAAAAGGATAGCACCGGTTGGGGTGCATTTTTTGGTTAGGAGGAAATGAAGAATGAGGATTGAAGATTTAAGCCAGGAAGTAAAAGACAAAGTGAAACAGCTTCTGGACAATGCACCGGCAGATCAGAAAGCAGAAGCAATTATGCAGTCAATTGAAATGATCGATGAAGCAATGCACGCCGATCTGATTAAGCAGGTAGTAGCAGAGGCAGAAAGAGCAAGTAGAGATGCAGGTTACAAGAGACAGCTTGGACTCCGTAACCTGTCTCAGAAAGAAAAGAAATTCTACGAGAATTTTAAGGACATCAAGCAGGCGTTCACAGCAAACCAGATCGACATCATTCCGACAGAGATTATTGATCGTACACTGGATGATGTTAAGAAAGCATCGCCAATCCTGAAACTTGTAAATATGGCACCGGCAAACGTGAAGAAATGGATTGTGGCATCTCATTCAGGTGCAGCGGTTTGGGGTCCTCTTACGGACGCTATCAAAGGCGAACTTTCAGCAGAGGTAACAGCTCTGAATATTGACCTTCACAAGCTCACAGCTTACCTTGTTATTCCAAAATCAATCAGAGAGCTGTCTATGGAATTCGTTGACAAATATTTCATGGCTATTCTGTCTGAGGCCATGCAGGACGGACTTGTAAAAGGATACCTCGATGGAGATGGAAAGACAGGTCCAATCGGAATCTTTCGTCAGATTGGAACCGTAGAGTCAGCCGGAACAAATAAAGCAAAAACTGTTCTCACTACGGTTACAAAATTCTCTCCGAAGGGACTTGCTCCGGTGAGAAAAACTCTTACTAATGATGGAAAACGTGTGGTTGATAAGCTCTATCTTATCTGCAATCCGTCAGACGAAGCAGAATATGTGGATCCGTGTATGTACGGAGAGGCTATGACAGGCGGATATGTCAACAAGTCATTCATTGACATCGAAAAAATTGTTGATGCTAACTGTCCAAAAGGAAAGGCTGCATTTACAATCGCCGGATACTACACAATGGGAACAGCAGGAGTTCGCGTTGATGAGTATGATCAGACAAAAGCGATTGAGGATGCAGATCTTATCGTGGCAAAATGCCACGCAAACGGTCGTGCAGTTGATGACAACGTTGCAGTTGTCTTTGATGTTACAAAGCTTGAAGAGTACGTTCTTCCAGTAAATCAGGTAACAGTGCCGAAACAGGCCTAAGCTAGAGCAGGAGGCGGGACATGAACGAGAAAGAACTTGCCAGTCTTGTAGAAGAAATGCGGGAAGAGTTCCAGATCCCGCCATACTACGAGGACAAGCAACTTGCAAATTTGGCAAAAGAAGGTGAACACGCAGTTGGGAAATTGAATCCCGGCTGCAGTATCACAGAAGACTTGACCTATCGAATGCTATTGAAAAACTATATGTATTATGCTTACCATCACAGAGTCAGCGAGTTCATGGAAAATTATTCCAGCATGATCTTGACCTGGCAAATGGAGACGGAGGTGGATGCAGATGGCAATGCCTGAGTATACAGACGGAGTCTTAGAACTGTATGAGATAACAAATGACGAGTCAGAAGACTATCCGGAGGAGAGACTTAAGTACACCGGATTACGTATTTGGTATCGTGAGCTTGCGGTGTACGACACGACAAGAGCCAAACTGTCAGCAGACAGCGTTGAGGTAACTTATAAGCTTGCAATACCGCAGTATAAGAAAATCAACAGCAAATACATCTGTCTTATCGATGGGGAACAGCATGAAATCTATAATATTGCTCATACACCTACAAAAGATGGATTTAAGGAGTCGGAGTTGACATTGAAGACACCGGCATATGAAAGAGAGGTAATCGATGACACAGAAAGAACTGAGTGAGATCTTGCACGATATTGGCTGTCCTGTGAATGAGGGAGTCAGTAGTCTCAAAAATGAAAAGGCATTCCCAAGAATTGATTACTGGGAGATTATGTGGGAAGACACAATGGCATCCGGAGATGATTATGAGAACGAGATTACATGGCAGATTAGTTTTTATGCTAGAAAGCCACGCAATCCGAAACTGATCGCACTGAAAAACCGTCTGAATGAGCTTGGCTACCATCCGACCATTGCTCACGAATACGTGACAGAAGACCGTGTATGGCATTCTTACTTCTCAATTACAACTGACGGAGTGATTGGATGAACAGCGAGATTACATTTTACGATGGAGGGCTTGAAGACTTCGAGGAGCTGTTGAAACAGTATTCCGAGAACGTAAGCCCGGACAAAGCACTTGACGCAGTGGAAGAGGGGGCAAAGGAGTTCGTGAATGATCTTCTGAGACTCCCAAAACCACGAAGTCAGATCACCAAAGCGGGGTACACGCATATCGTGAGTACATTCGCACTGGAAAGAACTGACAGCGGAATTAAGGTTGGATGGGGCAAGTATTACGGTCCAATGCTTGAGCATGGAACCAGGAAGATGGCAGCAAGGGCACACTTGAAGCCACTCTTTGAAAGAAACAAGGAAAAATACTACAAGAAGATGACAGAGAGCATCTTCAGTTAGGAGGTTGACTAATGCCTATTAATACAAAAAAACCGGCCATGAAACAGACAGTCGGAGCACAGTACATGTGTTTTGCTGATGCAACAGAGGGCAAAGAGTATGATGGCACTTACGAGGCTGATGTTGAGAAGACAGAAGTCGTTAAGAGTGTAAAGGTAACTGAGAACTCTGAGACAAGTGATGTGTATGCATCTGGAAAAATCTATGATTCAGATTCACCAATGTCCAGTATCGACATTGAGGTATCTGTGATCGCATTCCCGGACGATACAATCTCCAAAATGCGCGGAGAGACGAAAGGAACAGGCGGACTTATCCTCGCTGGCGGAAAGAGCGAAAGACCATTCTTTGCTTATGGAAAGGTTGTAAAACTGAAAAACGGAAAATCTCGTTATGAGTGGTTTCCAAAATGCAAGCTTGTTGAAAACTCCGATGATATTGCAACATCTGAAGAAAAAGCAAGTGAGCAGACCGACACGATTAAGATCAGGGCATATCCGTTTGATGCAGCAGGAAACATCGTGAGCAAGGTCACAGAGTCCACGGCACCAGCAGGACTTACAGAAGAGAAGTTCTTCGCAAAACCGATTCTGACAGATGCAGACCTTACAGCAGCAGTAGGAGCGTGAAAGGAACAAGTGGCACATGAATGTAGGTAAAATTATAAAGCTTACAGATGGGACAACCATTGAAGCGAAAATGAATTTTGGGACAATCTTTTATCTTGATCAGATAGGTGGCTCAAAGCTCGGACGGAGAATTGACAAACTTGAAAAGATTGGAAAAGCAACTGACAGCGATAAAATGAATTTTGCAGCAAAGCTTATCTATGCAATGGTAAGAAGTAATGGGAGAAAAGTGACATTTGATGAAGCACTTCAGCTTGTGCCACCGGATCCAACAGAACTTCTTGAAGTTGTAGAGGCTTATCAGAAAGAAGTTGACAAAATTAAAAAAAAAGAGGAATCGAAAGCACAGATGAAAGCATTCAGCTCGAGATAAATTGGGCTGAATATATGGTTGATGCGAGAGAGATGGGAATGACAGAGGACGAGTTCTTCCATTCATGTCCCGTCTTTTTTTGCGAACAATATGAGATATTCTGTGAGAAGAAAGCGAGGAAGGTGAAGACGTTATATGGCGGATGAACTGAAGAGAGTTGGATTAGTGTTTAAGGCAGATGGTGCAGCAGACTTTCAAAAGACGATGCAGCAGGTAAATACAGCCGTTCAGGAAAATAGTAATTCGTTTAAACTTGCAAAAGCGGCATGGGATGACAGCACTACTGCAGTTGAAAAGTTAAAAGACCGTCAGGAATATCTGGCAAAACAGACGGACGTTTATTCTGATAAAGTGGAAATTCTGAAGCGTGAGCTTGAAGAAATGGAATCTGCAGAAAACAGAAATGAGGATGCAATCCGAAAGAAACAGAACCAGCTTACAAGCGCACAGATTAGTTTAACAAAATATCAGAAAGGCCTTGCTGAAGTAACAGAAGAACTTGAGAGCGGTGCAGCAGAAAGTAAGGAACAAATTAGGAAATTATCTGATGAAATTGCAGAGTCTACAGATAAAATTAAGGCGAATGAGATTGAAATCGAAGCTCTTAAAGCGAAATATGACGATCATATAAAGTCGATTGTAAAATATAAAGATGAACAGAAGTATCTTTCAAATCAAACAGAGAATTACGAAAGAATACTTAAATCATTAAAAAAGCAATTGGATATTCTTGAATCTGCTGAAAATAAAGATGAAAAAGCAATTCAGGACAAAAAGAATGAGATAAATGAAACTACTACAAAACTTAATGGTTACAAAAGTAAACTGGAAGATGTTGAGAAAAAGCTGAAAAGCGGAGCAGCTGCAACGGAAGGCTATTCTGAAAAAGTACAGGATTTTGGAAATAAAGCAAAAGAGACAGGAGATAAGTTTAGTGGAATATCAACGGCGGCAGCAGGCATAGTAGCGGCAACAGCAGCTACAGTACCTGCAACAGCAGAATATCGTAAAATTATGGGATCGCTTGAGGTGTCGAGCCAAAATGCAGGGTACACAGCAGAACAAACAGCGGAAAGTTATAGAACCTTATATGGTGTGCTTGCAGATGATCAGACAGCTGCAACAACTACGGCCAATCTTCAGGCGTTAGGTTTGTCGCAAGAAGAATTAAGCACGGTAATCGAGGGGACGATTGGTGCATGGGCAACTTACGGGGATAGTATTCCCATTGATGGACTTGCAGAATCAATCAATGAGACTGTGAAAACAAGTACTGTTACGGGGACTTTTGCGGATATGCTCAATTGGGCGGGAACTTCAGAGGATGCATTTAATGAAAAGCTTGCAGCTTGCGGAAGCGAAAGTGAGAGAGTAAACCTGGTCATGCAGGAAATGGCAAATCAGGGTCTCGTAGATGCAGGAAAAAAATGGCAGGAAAACAATAAGAATTTGGTAGACGGAAATAAGGCAACAGCAGATTTCCAACAGGCAACAGCTGAGCTTGCGGATACAGTTGCACCGCTGATTACCAAAATTACGGAATTGATTGCCGGATTGATTGAAAAGTTTAATCAGCTCTCCCCAGAAGGACAGAGATTGATTGCCGGATGTGTATTGGTAGTGGCAGCAATAGCTCCAATTCTTTCGGGAATCGGGAATATTGCGATGGGAATACAAACATTGATTCCGTTGATTTCAAATCTATGGACCGTGCTTGGACCAATGGGAATTGTCGTGATAATTGGTTTGATTATCCTTTTATACAATAAATGTGAATGGTTTAGAAATGGAGTTAATGCAATATTTGGCGGCATTGCAGATTTTATTAAAGGTGTAATTAATAAAATCAAGGGATTTTTTAACTTTGAATGGAAACTTCCCAAAATTAAACTTCCGCATTTCAAGGCAAGCGGAGAATGGTCACTTGTTCCACCGAAAGTTCCAAAGTTTTCGGTTGACTGGTACGCAAACGGCGGTATCTTGAACAGCCCAACTATTTTCGGAATGAACGGAGACAGAGCAATGGGCGGTGGCGAAGCAGGGGCAGAAGCGGTTCTGCCAATCGAATTGCTGAAGACATACATCCGTGATGAGATGCAGACAAACAATGCTGCGCTTGCTCAGATGATTGCAGAGGCACTGTCAGAGCTGACATTTGTTATTGAAAATAACATTGCACTGGGAGATAAGAAGCTTGCAGAGATTCTTGTTGATGCGGTTATCAAAAAGATGTCGGCTAGTGTGAAATGGAAGAAAGGAGCTGTGGGAGCATGATGGACGTGGAATACAATGGAGTCCTTGGCTCTAGTTTTGGAATCTATGCTAAGACACTTCCGGCAATCCCATCAGCTGTGAAGAAAGAGTCCTCGGTTGAAATTCCGGGGACTGATGGAACAATGTTTTTGCTTGAGGGCGGTTATGAGACGACCGAAATCAAGGTTGATTTTAATTTTATTGGTGACGCTGATCAGTGGGATGAGCGGTTTGCGCTTGCAAAGAAATGGCTTTCAGCAAGAGGGAAGTTCCTGAGACTTGGAAGTGATCCACGATACTGCTACAAAATTTTGAAAGTCACCGTGGACGATGCAGAGCATACGAGCGAACGCATCGGAAACTTCAAAGCAACGTTCCTGACAAAGGACGGCTTGAGATACCTTTGCGAGGGATTATATGAGCAGCGAGCGGAAGATATCGGCTATCATGCAGGAGAAGAGTCGCATCCAGTTTACAAGATTCTTGGAGAGGGTGTCTGCACGCTGACCGTAAACGGAAAGACAATGACAGCAAATGTAGGACAGAACCTGACCATTGACACAGACAGGCAGCTTGCTTATAGATCAGATGGAACTCTGAACAACACGGCGGTTACTGGAAATTATGAAGATCTTGTGCTGGTTGAGGGAGACAATAAAGTGACTATAACAGACGGATTTGATTTGAAAGTTATTCCGTATTGGAGGTACTTATGATTCAGATTTACAGTCAAGAGAATAAAGACTATGAGCACAATGGAGACATGACACTGATGCCAGAAGAGGCTGAAATCCATGTAATCCTAAATGGAGAATGGACAGCAACCATTGAGCACCCGATTGACGATGAGGGACGGTGGAAGTACATCACAGACAATGCAGTTGTAAAGATGCCATCGTTCAACGGAGAGCAGTTGTTCCGCATTCAGAACAAAGAGAAGAGTGATTCCGGGGTAAGTGCAGAACTTACTCCAATCTTCCTCGATGCAAAAGAGGATTGCTTTTTGGTGGATGTGCGACCGACCGAGAAAAGCGGTCAAGAGGCACTGGATATCATGACAACTCCAAACAATGTGTATACAGCAAAGTCAGACATTAAGAAAACCTCGACAGCGTACTACCAGACGAAGAATCTGATTGAAGCTATCAATGGAAATGATGACAACGCATTTACAAAACGATGGGGCGGTGAAATCCTATACAACAACTACGAAGTGATTGTGAACGAGCGTGTCGGTGCTGATCGCGGCGTTCACGTTGTATACGGCAAAAATATTGTTAAAGACGGATTCTCCGAGACAATCGACATGACTGATGTTGTGACAAGAATTGTTCCGAAGGCTTACAACGGATACATGATTGAAGGTGAAGCGCCGTGGGTTGATTCTCCGATCATCGATAAGTATCCAACAGTTCACTACGGTGTGATCACATTCGATGATGTCAAGATGCGAGCTGATGCATCGGAGGATGATGAAGCGAATGGAGTCATCGTCTGCGACACTCAGGAACAGCTTGAAAAGGCTCTGACAGATAAGTGCATAGAACAGTTTGACGCAGGTGTGGACAAGCCTAGCATCACGATTGAGGTCAACATGGAACTGTTGCAGAACACAGAGCTTTATGATGATGTGAAAGAGCTTGAGACAGTCTCTTTGGGTGACACGGCACACTGTAGTCACTCAAAGCTCGAAATCGTAACAGATGCGAGAGCGATAGAACTGACGTGGGATGCAGTTCGGAATAAAGTAACTTCTGTCAAGTTGGGAGACTTCCAGTACAACTTCCTAGACAACGCATCTTCCGTCATGAACCGAGTTGAACAGGCTATCCGTGAGGACGGTTCGGTTATCGGCCAGCAGATTCAAGGAATCATCAACGGAGTGCAAGCACAGATGCGTGCACAGTCTTCTATAGCGAAAAAGCAAGAGGTCAGAGCGATTCTGTTTGAAGATTTAGATCCCGACTCACCAACATTTGGAGCGATGTGTCTCGGAACTCTTGGCTTTGAAATTGCTGGAGAACGCACAGCTGATGGAAGGGACTGGAAGTGGAGCACTTTCGGAACAGGAAAAGGGTTCTATGCAGATTTTATCGTTGCCGGAACAATGCTTGCTGACCGAATCAAGGGCGGAACACTGGAGCTTGGAGGCGAGGACAACGGAAACGGTATTGCAAGAGTGATGGATGCAACTGGAAAAGAAATCGTCCGTCTTGACAAGGGTGGAGTCTATGCTATTGGAAGTTATGTATGTGAGAATGTTGGGGGATTGAATAGAAGAACAGAAATAAAATCCGGTTCAATTATGTTTTCCAAGAGAGATAAAAGCAATCCTATATTCATAGAAAGGTCAGGAGATGCAATTGTGGTTCGATACGGAGGAACATTTGAAGATGCAACAGATTCACATACGCTGATGAGAATATTTAGTGATGCGATATATTTCGATACTGATAAAATCGGACCCGGAGGAGTGGCAGGAAAGACAGGAAGAGCCGTGTTTTCAGACGGGACATATATGGACTTTGAAAACGGATTTCTTATGGGAGGAACAACGAAAGAGGGTGAAATCTGATGTCTTGGACGATAAGCAACAATTATTTGACAGAGACTCAGATGCAAGGAAACGCACTGGAAGTATGGAAGTACTTCTCGGGCAAAGGCTGGACCCTGAACGCGATCGGCGGTATCCTCGGCAATATGGAGAAAGAGTCAAACATCAATCCGGGCTTGTGGCAAAGTCTGAAATACGGCAATTACAGTGGCGGGTATGGTCTTGTTCAGTGGACACCGGCTACAAATTACACAGACTGGGCGAAATCAAACGGGTACGATATCACGGATCCGAACGGACAGCTCTATTGGATTGATGCATTATCAGCATCAACAGGGCAGTGGATAGCCACAAGCTCTTACAATATGACCTGGGAACAGTTCAAGGGCAGTTCAGAGTCTCCGGAATACTTGGCTAGTGCCTTTCTGAAGAACTTCGAACGTGCCGGTGTAGAGGTTGAATCCGAAAGACGGAGTTGCGCAAGGAAATGGTATGACTACTTGGAAAAGTATGCAGAAGGAAGCAAGATCATCGACAATGCTGTGAGTTGGGCAGTGAATATCGCAAATGATGACAGCCACGGCTACGATCAGACACACAGGGACGGACCGGATTACGATTGTTCGTCCCTTATTTGCTGGGCGTATTCCAATGCAGGACTCAATACAAGACCAGGATACACACCAGCAACCGGATCCATGCATGATGTTTTTATTGATGCAGGATTTGAAGATGTGACCTCGCAGATCAATCTGCCAACAGGAGCAGGACTGGTCCGTGGGGACGTTCTCATCAAACCGGGAAGCCATACAGAGATGTCAATTGGAAACGGTCAGCTTGTGGGAGCATCCCAGAATGAGCACGGCGGAGTCACGGGTGGCCAGACAGGTGATCAGACCGGCGAAGAAATCCATGTGCACGGATATTACAACTATCCTTGGCAGTATGTATTGAGGTATCCGGGAGGTGGAGTTGCACCAGTGCAAGGACTCAGCATCGTCCGATGGATACCTGGATAAGCAGGAAAAAGATCAGAAAAATAGAAGAGACAAGAAAGGAATGGAATAGATGAATACGATCAAAAGAGATGTCTACGTGCTTAGAAATACAATCAAGATTCCAATCGAAGTTACAAAGGGGACGGATGCTATTTCCTTCGAGTTTACAGTCCGGGATTACAATCTTCCGGTCACAGCTGCAGCAGTAGCTTACGCATACCGAGGAGGGATGAAGAAGCCGAATTCTACACTTTGCAATGTGGAGGATAATGTAATCAGCTTTCAGCCAAGCGCAAACTTCTTTGAGGTTGGGAACAATGAACTGCAGATCCGCGTGATCAATGAGGACAAGTCACTCATCTCATTCAAGGAAAGAGTAAAATGTTCTGATGCAATGGGATTCCCAGACGATGATGCAGAAAATCAGAAAACGCTTGTGGAACAGATTCTGGCTAAAACAGGACAAGAGGCAGGGGAACGAAAAACAGCAGATGAAAAAGAAAAGCAGGAGCGGATTGAAGCAATCAATACGGAAAAAGCAGGGAGAATCGCCGGGGATGCCAGAGAGAAATCCGAACGTCAGGCAGAGATAGCAACAGAGAGAGCGAGAATCAACCAGTTTACCAAGTTGGCCGCTGGCTCTACTACAGGGGATGCGGAACTTATAGATGGAAGAACGGATGTAGATGGAGAAGTCCATGAAAACATTGGAGACGCCATGAGAGGACAGGCAAGAAAACTAAGGGGGCATCTTGTTGTCCGTCAGAAAGAACAGCCAACAGATCCGAACAATAATGTATGGATCTCAGATGAAGATGACGAGGTGGAAGTGCCGGATATGGGGGAATTTAATTCTCTCAAGGAAGACATAGGTGATTTAAAAAATATATTGGACGAATTTCCAATAAACTTCACTAGAGGGTATCACGTAACATATGTATCAAATGGTGTAACGAAAGTAAAAGAATCGTCCGATACAGCCAGTTCTGCATATCAACAACGAGTAAAAAGCCCTAGCTATGATAAAGGAGTAATTCCAGTTGGAAGTAGTGTTATATGTAAAGGACTGGCTACAGCTAGAGTGTGGTTTGTAACTTATGAAAACACTCTGATTGGGTACACAGAATTTGTGAAAGAATATACTATACCTGAAACATACAATGGTAGTTCTTATGATCGAATATATATTGATGCTAAAAACAATGATTCTTCTGTGATGGAAACGAATTACGCCAAAAAAAATATCCGTGTCGTGGGGGAAAAGAATATTCAAGATAGGCTTGCTAATGTTGAAGAAGAAGCTGAGAAAGCACAGGCAGCAGCGAAAGCATTGTTCAGTCAGGGTGCAGCAGCAGACATGCCGACAACAGAACTGACATCAGAAGATCTGACAGACGGAAGCATCGATATCCTGAGTATTCTTGTAAAGAGTGGTCTGGTTCCATCAAGAGCAGAAGCAAGACGTGCTGTACAGCAGGGCGGTGTAACTGTTGAAGGCGAGAAGGTCGGAGATATCAAGACTTCTTATACAGCAGATACATTGGGAGAAGGTCTGGTAGTAAAGAAAGGCAAGAAGAACTTCCGTAAAGTAGTAATGAAATAAAATGCCAGTGAAAAGTGCGGAGTGATCCGCAGGCATCTGCTGATATATGTATAAAATGAGGCTGTGATTAATCAAACACTTTTGATTAGTAATCAAAACGAATGATTAGTCACAGCCTCGTGTTATATATAGTTGCCTACAGCAGGTATGTTTTTAGAATTTCAGATAATTTACACTGTAAGGTGCCATGTCAAATTGTCCGGTCAACGTTACCACATTACCGCTTAAAAGCTCTGTTACCGTGCCATTCAGATCACCATGGTAAGCAGTGTAATGATCACCGGAAGCATTAATTGCCACCAGAATCCGTTCTTTTTCAGAAGCGCGTTCAAAGATTAACTGATGGTTGGTCAGAACTACATTGCGGTAACTGCCATTGCACAGACCATCACTCAATTGCCGTATGGCAATCAGCTTCTCAATAAATTCTGTCAGTTCATTTGGCTTTGGTGCATCAAAACACGGTCGCAGAGCATAATCATTGTCTGGTGCTTTTGTACCTTCTTCACCCCATTCACTGCCATAATAAACGCATGGGATACCCGGCATACCAAAGGCGAGAGCATAGATCAAAGGCAGATGATTTTCATTTGACAAAATGCTTGCAACTCTGGTGACATCATGGTTATCGACGAAAGAAAGCAGATGTTTTCCTTTGTATAAAGTCCAGTTATCCGGGCCAAACTGACGGAGCAGGGAGTGGTTGATCTCAAACATATTCATGCTGTTGAAGCTGGAATAAAGTCCTTTGTAGCACTCATAGTTTGTCACAGAGTGCAGCATGGAATCATTCATCCACTGATTGTAATCGCCGTGTAATGTCTCGCCGACCAGAAAGAAGTCCGGTTTTAAACTGTCGCAGAAGCTGCGCAGGCGGCGTAGGAAATCATGGTCAAGACAGTATGCAACGTCGAGGCGCAGGCCGTCG
>OLOD01000153.1_pt1 | contig 54613 bp, 49 predicted proteins | sample 1671921 | NCBI WGS metagenome assembly OLOD01 (sample SAMEA3136626, study PRJEB25190) | human gut metagenome | biome: human gut; feature: human-associated habitat; material: faeces | place: Austria | collected 2013
TTCCTGCCATGGATGATGTGGCAATGGCATTCCCTGCCTCGGCAGCATTGCAGCTGCTGGCATATTATGTATCCATGGACAGAGGTCTGGATGTTGATAAGCCAAGAAACCTGGCAAAAGTTGTTACAGTAGAATAAAGTGTTTAGAGCCTGGCATACCGGCCAATGGTTTGTCTTTCGGCTTGAAATCAATTTTGTATGGTGAATCTGTCTTATGTCGAAGTAAATATGTCAAAGTAAATAAAAGGAAGCGATCAGAATCTGCGGATTTTGGTCGTTTCCTTTTTGGTTGGATGATAAATGTGTGCAAAAATTATTTCAGATAGTTTCGACAGATCGCATCCAGTACGTCAAAATAATTTTCAAATGTTTTCCGGCAGCAAAGCGGGTTACTAATGATGATACCCGGTGTGCGAAGTCCCGTCAGTGAGAAGGCCATGGCCACACGGTGGTCGTCATAGGTTTCAATGGTGGCCGCATGCGGGGTGCCGGGTTCAATATAGATATCATTGCCTTGAATTGCTGCATGGATACCCATACGGGAAAGATTTTCCACGATCGCAGCCATGCGATCACTTTCCTGAAGACGGATATGGCCGATGCCGCGGATAAAAGTCGGACTGTCGGCAAATGGCGCAATAGCAGCCATGGTCAAAGCCTGGTCGGAAAAGCTGCTCATATCGATATCGATGCCGTGGAGTCTGCCTTGTGCAGGACCGGTCAGACGGATACCTTCCGGTGTATCCTCAGCACTGCAGCCCATTTTCTCGAAGGTGCGAAGCAGTGCCACATCTCCCTGCAGGGAATCAAAGTGAACGTGTCGGACAAGGACATTGCCGCCGGAGAGGACAGCCATGCCGTAGAAATAGGCGGCAGCTGATACATCCGGTTCAATCTGATAATCCTGTGACTGATAAGCGGCATTTCCCGGGATTCGCCATGTCTGATCGTCAGAAACAGAAATTTCGACGCCAAACTGACGCATCATGGCGGTGGTCATATGAATATAGGAAAAACCATGATTGCCGGTGATATGAATGGCAAAATCATGATCCATCATCACAGCGGCCATGAGAAGGGCACTTAAGAACTGACTGCTGTCGCCGATATCTACAGTGGCCTCTGAAGCGGTGATACCTTCTGAATAGATGGTAAAAGGAAAATAGCCTTCCTTTTCATGGCAGTCAATGCGGCAGCCCAGATCTGTTAAAGTGTTTAAAAGGGCAGCCATGGGACGCTTCTTCATCTGTTCGGAAGCATCCAGATGCCAGACACCTTTGGCACAGCCCAGCATGGCTGTCAGGAAACGGGCAGCGGTTCCGGCACTTCCAACATTGATAGCGGCTGTTTCTTTCGGGATGCGGCCGCCAAAACCTGTGACGCGAACGGTATGGGCCGGTTCATCAACCACGACATCAAAACCAAGATCCTTTAAACACTGCAGGAAGTGCCTGGAATCGTCACTGAACAGGGCGCCTTTCAGCAGCGTTTCACCATTGGCAAGGGCAGCCAGCATCAGAGCGCGGTTGGTAATGCTTTTGGAACCTGGCGCATCGATGGTCAGCTCAAAAGGATGTGTCGGATGGCTAAAAATCGGTTGTACTTCATATATATTCATGGGAATCCTCCTGGATCATTTTAATAGGATAGTTCAGAACGGTGATGACCGGCGCTGAACAGTAACATTGTACCACAGAATTTTGGGAAGGGGTATGTATTTGTATTGCAATTTTATACAAAATATGGGTATAATGATAATGTATGTTCTGCGGCCGGAATGAATTGGTGGACAGGACAGGGAGAATGAGGCACAGCAGATCAATGCGAACATTCGCCCATAGAATCCGTAAGTATGAAAAGAGGATAAGAAATGGATCATAATTTATACCATGAAATAGAAGATAAGGCACAGATTCTAGTAGATTCTCTGCCATATATCAGAGATTTTAACCAGAAGATTATTATTATCAGTTTCGGATGCAGCAATATCCTGACCGATGAGGAAGAACAGGAAGTTATGCGTGACATTGCGTTGATGAAATCCATCGGTATGCGTCCGATTGTTGTTCACGATACTAAGATGGGACATGACAAATTCCGTGAGAACAAACGTATTGCCAAGATGATTGAATTCTGCGGGGTAAATTAATCAATTCTGATGAATATGAATACTATAACTGGAGATTTGGCAAAATCGCATATAGGAAAACTGGTGAAGGATCACCTTTACTTTTAGTGCATAATCTCAATGTATGTTCTTCTTCCTATGAATGGAGAAACAATATAGCGGAACTTGCCAAGTCCCATACTGTATATACAATTGATCTTTTAGGCTGCGGTTGTTCCGACCGTCCGGGATTAACATATACTAATTATCTGTATGTAGAATTAATCACGAACTTTATCAAACATATTATCGGAGAAAAAACTGATGTAATTGTTTCTGGTGAATCCTGTCCATTTGTACTAATAGCCTGTGCAAACGATGAAACAATTATAAATAAAGTTATTATGATAAATCCGCCGAATCTGGTAGACCTGGCAAAGATTCCTACAAAACGTAGTAAATTCATAAAGAATATCCTGTATTCTCCTATTCTGGGTACATTTATCTATAATATGTATGTAAATAAGAAGACAATTGCTCATGCCCTCTGCTCTTCTTATTATACTCAGAATGAAATTAGTGAAAAAGATATTCTCACCTACTTTGAAGCAGCACACAAAGAACATACAAATTCCAAATATCTTTTCGCCTGTCAAAAGACGAGATATACGAATGCAAATGTTCTTCACTGTCTGAATAAATTAAATAACAGCATCTCCATTATTGTAGGAAATAGTAATCCTGAAAATTCTTTGGTAGCCAGTGAATATCAGAACTATCTTCCTTCGATTGAAATTGCAGGAATGGCCAAAACCAAACAACTTCCTCATATTGAAAAATGTGACGAATTCATTGAAAATGTAGAAATTTTCTTGTCAGACGCTGAAGAATGTGAATAGAATATCGCATAAATTAGAAATTTTACTCGCATCATATTTTTTCTAAAAATTAGAGTTATCCACATTTTCCACATGAGATATCCACACAGAGTGAATATCTCATGTGGAAAATGTGGATAACTCCTTCTTTTTTTGAGGATATCTTCTTTTTAGACTTATTTTCTGACTATTTCAGCATTTTTCAACAATACACTCAAAAATGAAGACCTATTCACTAGAATGCCAGTAAACAGGTCCTCCTATATTTGCTTATTTTAATGGTTCTTTTGCCGGTAATCCTGCTTTTCTAGGATATTTTCCCGGTGTCTGCTTTGTTTTTTTTATTTCAACAAGTGCACGCCCCATGTCTGTTCCAGGTAATTGGAACTTATCCACATTCTTTACTTTTCCACCTAACAGTGAAATCGCATGTTTTGCCTGATGGATTTCTTCTTCAGAATCTCCACTTTTATAAGAAACAAAACTTCCATTTACAGCTACAAATGGAAGGCAATACTCACTCAATGTTGACAGATTCGCAACAGCTCTTGAAACGCAGAGATCAAACTGCTCTCTGTATTCCTTTTTCTTTGCAAAATCTTCTGCTCTTCCATGAATTGTACTGATATTTTCCAATCCTAATTCTTCAATTACTGCATCTAAGAACTTAATTCGTTTATTCAGTGAATCAAGAAGTACAACCTTCAGATGCGGAAATGCAATCTTCAGAGGAATCCCCGGGAAACCAGCTCCTGTTCCGATATCAATCACGCTCTGCACCTTCTGCATCTCCTGTGTTCTTGCGATTGTCAGACTATCTGTAAAGTGCTTCAGATTCACCTCATCATACTCCGTGATCCCTGTCAGATTCATCACTTTATTCCACTCAACTAGCATTTCATAATACTTGTCGAACTGCTGCTTCTGCCGCTCATTTAATGTGATTCCGATTTTTTCTAATTCTAGATCAAATTTACTCTGTGTGTTCTCTCCCACTATATTCTCCAATCATTACTTCCCACGGAACAGTTTCAACAATCCGACAATACCGTTCCGTAGAATATTATTATAGCATTTTTAGATTCTCATGTATCGCTTTAACTAACACTTTTATTTACTGCTTAAATATACAAGAAGCACGGACACATCTGCCGGTGAAACTCCTGAGATTCTGGATGCCTGGCCGATTGACGACGGACGGATCTGATTCAGTTTCTGCTTTGCCTCAAGACGAAGGCTCTGAATCTCATCATAGTTAATATTTTCTGGAATTCTCTTGTTCTCAAGCTTCTTAAACTGCTCTACCTGACGCATCTGACGCTTGATATAACCATCATATTTGATATTAATATCAACCTGTTCTTTCACATCATATGGCAGTTCTTCTCTGTGCTTATCGATCGGTGCGATCTTCTCATAAGACAACTCTGGTCTGCGGATCAGCTCTGCAAGTGTTGTTCCTGATGTCAGCGGTGTGCTTTCATATGATTCAAGCAATGCCTGTACAGCTTCTGTAGTACCTACATTTGTGTGCTCTACACGCTCGATCTCTTTCTCGATCATCTCTTCCTTTTTCAGCAGTTTCTGATATCTCTCCTCATCGATCAGTCCCACCTCGTAACCAATCTTTGTAAGACGTATATCTGCATTATCCTGACGAAGAAGCAGTCTGTACTCTGCGCGTGAAGTCATCATACGATACGGTTCATGACTCTCTTTTGTGACAAGATCATCAATCAGAACTCCGATATACCCTTGAGATCTGTCGATCACGATACCTTCTTTTCCCTGCAGCTTTCTCGCCGCATTGATTCCTGCAATCAGTCCCTGAGAAGCAGCCTCTTCATAACCTGAACTTCCGTTAAACTGTCCACCACTGAACAGACCTTCAATCTCTTTGAATTCCAATGTACTCTTCAACTGTCTTGCATCAATGCAGTCATACTCGATCGCATACGCATTTCGCACGATCTTCGCATGTTCCAGTCCCGGCACACTTCTGTACATTGCATACTGGACATCTTCCGGAAGTGAACTGGACATTCCACCGACATACATTTCATTCGTCTCAAGTCCTTCCGGCTCGATAAACACCTGATGACGGTTCTTGTCAGGGAATTTCACAACCTTATCTTCGATCGACGGACAATATCTCGGTCCCGTACCTTCAATTGCTCCTGAATAAAGCGGTGAACGGTCCAGATTGCCACGGATGATCTCATGTGTTGTCTCATTCGTATAAGTCAGCCAGCAGGACGCCTGATCGATCTGAACACTCTCAGGATCTGTAGTAAACGAGAACGGTACAACCCTCTCATCTCCTTTCTGCTCCTGCATCTTGCTGAAATCAATCGTATTCTTATCAATACGCGCCGGTGTACCTGTTTTGAAGCGATACATCTTAATTCCGAGTGCTTTCAGACTATCTGTCAGATAGTTGGCACTCTGAAGCCCGTTAGGGCCCGTATGTGTGCTTATTTCGCCGTAAATACAGCGTGCCTTTAAATATGTACCCGTACAGAGTACAACGGCCTTACAGCGGTAAATAGCGCCTGAGTACGTCTGTACTCCTGTGATCTTCCCATCCTCGGCCAGGATCTCTGTCACTTCCATCTGACGGATATCCAGATTCTCCTGGTTCTGAAGCACCTGACGCATTGTTTTACTATAATTTGCCTTATCCGCCTGTGCACGCAGTGAATGCACGGCAGGACCCTTTGAACTGTTAAGCATCTTAGACTGGATAAATGTCTGGTCAATGACTTTTCCCATCTCTCCGCCAAGTGCATCCAGCTCTCTGACCAAATGTCCCTTTGAGCTTCCTCCGATATTCGGATTGCATGGCATCAGCGCAATACTGTCCACACTGACCGTAAAGATCACTGTCTTAAATCCAAGTCTTGCAGTCGCAAGTGCAGCCTCACAGCCCGCATGTCCTGCGCCTACAACGACAACATCATATTCATCTTTATTTTCCCATACAGAACTTGCTGAATATTTCATTTACTAAATCTTCTCCTATTGATTCTCCGGTAATATTTCCAAGTGATTCATAGGCATCCATCAGATCGATCGAATAGAAATCCTCCGGCATGCCGGCGTCAATGCTGAAAATAACTTTCTTCATACTCTCTCTCGCATTGACCAATGCATTTTTCTGTCTTGCATTTGTAATATAAACCTCTTCATTGAATGAGAGATCTCCCTTTAAGAACATTGCTTTCACGGTGTTCTCAAGTTCCTTGATTCCCTGCTCTTCCTTCGCAGAAATCGCAATCACAGGAATCTGCTTCTGAACACCCTTTTGTGAAATCCTTTCGCGGATCATCTCTTCTGTCACTACAGTATCCAGATCCGACTTATTAAGCAGAATCACTGTTCTTTTATCATAAATCAAATCAAAGATTTTTTCATCATTTTCGTCAAGATTTCTTGATGCATCTACAACATAAATAATAAGATCTGCCTCTTTTGCGTATTCTTTCGCCTTATCGACACCCATTTTTTCCACAATATCGTCTGTCTGACGGATTCCTGCAGTGTCTATAATATTCAAAGTCAGTCCCTGCAGACGGATCTGCTCCTCTAAGACATCTCTTGTCGTTCCTTCAATATCTGTAACAATCGCACGATCATGACCCGCCAGAATATTCAGAAGGGATGACTTTCCTGCATTCGGTTTTCCAAGAATTACTGTCTGGATCCCCTCTTTCATGATCCTTCCATCATCCGAGGAATCAATCAGTTCTTTCAGCTGATCGATCACCTCTTCTGCTGCCTCCTTTAGCACCTCACCATATCCATCGACACTGATATGCTCCGGATCATCCAGCGCAGTCTCAATAAACGCTGTATGATAAATAATCTTCTCACGGATCTCTTTGATCCTGTTCTTCACACTTCCCTTGAGCTGGCTGATCGAACTCTGCAATGCATACTCATTTTCTGATGTAATCACATCGATGACCGCCTCTGCCTGTGACAGATCCATCTTGCCGTTTAAGAATGCCCTCTTGGTAAATTCTCCCGGCTCTGCCGGTCTTGCTCCCGCCTTTAAGACCGTCTCCAAAACTCTGCTTACAACATAAGTTCCACCGTGGCAATTGATCTCAACTGTGTCTTCTCCTGTGAATGTACGAGGTCCGCGCATCACCATCACAAGTACTTCGTCAACTGTCTCATCTCCATCCATTACATGTCCATAATGAATCGTATGCGTTGGCACTTCTGTAATCGTTTCTTTCCCTTTATATACACGATCTGCTATCTCCAGCGCTTCACTTCCACTGATTCTTACAATTCCGATTCCCGAATTAGTCATACCTGTAGAAATCGCTGCAATCGTATCCTGATTCATGCCCTATTTCCTTTCTGTTTTCCTGCTCTGTACTCTGATTTCATCATATTTTACCATAGAAAAAAGGACGTTCCACACCTCACGAAAGTATCCGTGAAGCGTAAACGTCCTTTCGCTTCCGATTCATAAACAGTATTATTTCTTCAAAGTAATAACAACTTTTCTGAACGGCTCTTCTCCCTCACTGTGTGTCATCACATAAGGATCTGACTGCAGTGCTGAGTGGATGATTCTTCTCTCATAAGGATTCATCGGCTCAAGTGCTACCGGTCTTCTGTTTCTCTTTACCTTATGTGCAATGTTCTTTGCAAGGTGTCTCAGAGTCTCTTCTCTTCTTGCACGATAGTTCTCTGTGTCAAGCTTTACTCTTACATAACCTTCCTGATGCTTGTTCGCTACACGGTTCGCAAGATACTGCAGAGAATCCAGAGTCTGTCCTCTCTTACCAATCAGAATTCCCATATGCTCTCCACTCATATCTACGCAAAGTGCACCATCCTGATCGATCTCAGTCTTAAGCTCAACTTCCATGTCCATGGCTTTCATTGTATTCTTGAGGAAATCTTCTACTGCTTCGATTGTCTGAGGCTGAACTTCTACAAGTTTTGTCTCTTTCTTAACTTCCTCTTTTACTTCTTTTTCTACAGCTTTTTCAAAAGCAGCCTTCTGAGGTTCATCCGCTTTCTTTTCTGCAGCTGCTTTCTGAGGCTGAACTGCTTCAACCTTCTTTGGCTCTGCTTTCACAGGTTCTTCTACCACAGGCTCTTCTACCTTCTCCTCTTTCGGTTCCGGTTTTCTTCTGGCTTCAATAACTGCCTGCTTCATTCCGATTCCCAGGAATCCTGCGCTTCCCTTCTCGATTACTTCGTACTCCAGTCTGTCGCTTGTTACACCAAGCTGGATTAATGCTTCTGTGATCGCATCATCAACTGTTTTCGCCGATACTCTGATACTACCGTTCATCCCGATTCCTCCATCTTCAAATCCTGACCCGTCTCCTGCTTTTTAAGAGAACGGTTAGGAGTTACGAATCTTCCTTTATTTTTTCTTGCCCTTTTTTTCTTTAGAACTGCTCTCATCTTCTGCCTTCGGCTGGTTTGTCTGCTGTCCGCTGTTATAACGGCTTACCAGATTTGCCTTAGAAGCAAGGCTTCCCGGCTTGGAATTCTGAGCCTTCTGCTGTGCTTTCTGGATCTTTTCTTCTTTCTCTGCTTCAGAAATTCCAGATTTTCCCTTTGTAACAGTACCCACATTACGAGTACTTGTTGTTGCCATCTTATTGATCTCTTTTGCAGAAGTTCCGTGTTTCTCACGTTTCTTCTGTGCTTTCTTCTGGTTCTCTTTGATCATCTCATCAAGAGACTTTGTGCTGAGATATTTGTTGATTGCAAGCTGCTGAATACATCTTACTGCTGCACTTGCTGCCCAGTAGAGACCAAGACCTGCCGGAAGTGTGAATCCCATAAATACTGAGATCAGCGGCATTGTGTATGTCATTGTCTTCATAGAGCTTGCCATCGGGTTATCTTTGTCATCTCCTGCCGGCTGTGGCTGAAGCTTAACACTGATAAACTGTGTCAGACCTGCAAGTACCGGAATAAGTACTGCAAGGATGATCCCTACAACGGATCCGTTGTGGAATGCAGCTGTCAACTGTGTCAGCGGCTGTTCTCCGATATTAATTCCAAGGAAACTGTTCAGATGAGTAACCTTATCCATTGTCTGCTGTGCAAGATCCGTGATACTCGGCATCTTTTCCATCAGCGTATTCCATGTAGAATCCTGGAATTTATAAAGTACATTTACAATTGTATCTGCCTGAGAATAATCATAAGCCTTTGGGTTCATAAGAACCGGGCTTGCTTCACCGATCGTCTCCATGATCTTCTGGAAGCCATTTGTATTCATGATTGCTTCTGTCACAGGCATATAAACATCTTTAACACCTTTTACATACGTCGGAATATCACGGATAACCGGATACAGCGCGAACAGAATCGGCATCTGGATCAACATCGGGAGGCATCCACCTGTCATGGAAGTTCCATACTTCTCATAAACAAGATTGATCTCTTCCTGCTGCTTCATCATTGAAGCCTGATCTTTCTTTCCTTCGTATTTTTTCTGAATTTTCTTGATCTCCGGCTGCATAACAGCTGACATCTTAGAAAACTTCTGCTGCTTGATTGTAAGCGGAATCATCAATGTATAAATAATGATTGTGAAAATAATGATACAAACACCAATATTCTCAATACCAATCTTGCTAAGTACATTGAAGATACCATTCATTACCTGACCTAAAAGCCAGGCAATCTGTTTGATAATCGGCCAGTCTCCATAACCTGAAGCCAAAAGTCCGTATACTTCCATTACTTATCCTCCTTAAGGTACCGGATCATATCCACCTTTTGAAAATGGATTACAGCGCAGGATTCTCCATACCGCCAGAGCCCCTCCCTTGAGTGCTCCGTACTTCTCGATTGCTTCCAACCCATACTGTGAGCAGGTTGGATAATACTTACAAGTGCATCCGCCCTTCATTCCGGACAGATATTTCCTGTAAAAACGAATCATCCATAACAAGACATACTTCATCTGCGCCACTTCCTTATCATTGTCTTATCAGACATATATGTGATGAAGCTTTCCGAGATGGATCAGTGCACTTTCCACATCATGATAATTCTTATCCTTTGCACTTGTTCTCGCGATTACTACTATATCATATCCACATCGGAAATGTTCTTCTGATAATCTGTAACTTTCTCTGATCAATCGGGTAAGATGATGTCTTACCACACTGTTTCCAACCTTCTTACTAACTGATATTCCCAGTCGGTTCTTATTCAGTTCGTTCGGGATTATATACATTACAAGACATTTATTAGCGAAAGATTTTCCATTCCTGTAGACTGACTGAAAATCTTTATTCTTTTTTAAAGACTCAGAAAATTTCATCAATATCCTCTTCATTCCAGATAACAAAAATCCTGTTATCATTTAATATTAAATAGAAGAAAAGGCCACATATATGCGGCCTATGCTGATAACTGTTTTCTTCCTTTTGCTCTTCTTGCTGCCAGAACTTTTCTTCCGCCTGGTGTGCTCATTCTTGCTCTGAATCCGTGAACTTTAGATCTTGATCTCTTCTTCGGCTGAAATGTCATCTTCATATTCTTACACCTCCCTTATGCCTGATATACCTTATAATAAAAGTATTCACAAAATTAACTTCGTTACTGCGCCTCAATATTAAAAGACACTGCTCTTAATTATAGAGGGAAAACCGCATAAAGTCAAGCTTTATCAACAATCTTTCCCTCAATTTCTAGCCTTTTTTCATTTTAAAGAGTTTTTCACATTTTCTGTGAATAATTTCACAGTTCTTCGAAACCCTTATATATCAAGGGATACAACTATTTTTTCACATAATTATACAACAGTTATACAGAAGTTATCCACAAAGTTATCAACATATGTGGATAACTTCTGTATAACCTGTGGAAAACCACTAAATATCGTGTTGATAAAATTTTTTTTATTCATAAAAAACCATATTTATCAACGTTTTAAGATGTTGATAAAGTTATACACACTGTTTTTCCATTGATTCTACAGCTTTTTTGATGTAGAATGTAATGGAGAGACTCTACCATTTTTAGAGTTATCCACATTATTTTAGTACGAAGTTAATAAAAAGTGGCTGTTTTTCACTTTTTTAACAAACAGTTGCTGAAAACATTGTATTTGGGTAGGGGGAAGTCTGCCCTAAAAGCCATAATCAGGAGTTGAATGTGGATAAGTCCTGAATTATTTGCGCTGGATTTTCAACCTTTCCATTATAATTTTAAAAAATTAGGAGTTACTATCGATGAACATTGTAGAACAAAACTGGGATCAGGTACTAAACAAGATGAAGCTGGAATATTGCTCATCCAATATTTCTTATACTACATGGATTGCACCACTTACTGTTTATGAAGTCAAGGACAATACCGTATATATTCTCGTCAAACTGAAGGCGAGTCTTGAACATATTCAAGATAAATATCTGCTTCCTTTTAAGGTCTGCATCGCCGAAGTAACCGGTACAGAATATGAAGTGGAATTTGTAACCGACAGCCCGAAAGTTATTAAGGAAAAGAAAGAATCTTCCGTCCAGAAGACCCGTGTAAATGCGATTTATGAAAAGGCAAACTTAAATCCAAAGTACACGTTCGACACATTTGTCGTTGGAAGCAACAACAATTTCGCTCACGCTGCTTCCCTCGCAGTTGCCGAATCTCCGGGAGAGATCTACAACCCTCTCTTCTTATATGGAGGTGTTGGACTTGGAAAGACCCATTTGATGCACTCCGTGGCACATTACATTTTGGAACATGATCCCTCCAAAAAAGTACTGTATGTCACAAGTGAAACTTTTACAAATGAACTGATCGATGCTCTTAAAGTAGGTAAGAACGGAAATGAACTGGCAATGACCACATTCCGCGAGAAATATCGTAATAATGACGTTCTTCTGATCGACGATATTCAGTTTATTATAGGAAAAGAAAGTACACAGGAAGAATTTTTCCATACATTTAACCACCTTCATGTGTCAGGAAAACAGATTATCATCTCCAGTGATAAGCCTCCGAAGGACATTGAGACACTGGAAGCCAGACTTCGCACACGTTTTGAGTGGGGTCTGATTGCTGACATCTCCTCTCCTGACTATGAGACAAGAATGGCGATTCTTCGTAAGAAAGAAGAACTCGACGGACTTGAGAAATATCATATTCCGGATGAGGTTATGCAGTACATTGCCAATAATATTAAATCCAATATCCGTGAGCTTGAAGGATCTTTGAATAAACTGATCGCTCTTTCTAATCTGGAGAATAAACCGATCGACATTCCTTTGGCTGCTGAGGCCTTGAAGGATATGATCTCACCGGATGATACCCGTGCAGTTTCACCAGAACTGATCATGGATGTGGTTTCTGAACACTTTAATGTGCCGGTAGCTGAACTAAAAGGTAAAAAACGAAACGCTGAGATTGTTCTTCCACGCCAGATTGTCATGTATCTGTGCAGAAATATGACCGATACACCACTAAAATCCATTGGTGCCCTGCTCGGTGGTAAAGATCATGCTTCCATTAGCCATGGTGTACGCAAAATTGAGAATGATCTGAAGACAGATGAAGCTTTAAACAACACTGTGAATATAATTAAGAAGAAAATCAATCCTGTATAAGGAAGATAACTCTATAAAATGTGAATAACTTGTCAGTTTTTCGCGTTAATTGTGGATAACTTTGTAGAAAACCTGTAGATTTCTATGTGAATAACGTTGGGATAACAAAAATGTGGATTTTTTGCCGAATTTTTTTCCCCACAGTTTCAACACGTTATTTTTCTGTAATCTACATAGTTATCCAAACCCGCAAACCCTTGATTTTAAAGGGCTGCAGGTACTTATCCACTTATCCACACCCCCTAAGGCGGAGAAGGCGGAATCGATTTATATAAATATACATAAATTACGCGAGAAAAAAACGTTATCCACATGCCAACCGTAACCTTGAAACCTGAAAGGAGTAATCATCAACATGAGAATCATATGTAAAAAATCGAATCTCGTAAAAGGAGTCAGTATTGTTTCCAAGGCAGTACCCTCTAAAACAACAATGCCTATTCTTGAATGTATTCTGATTGATGCAACAACGGATGTAATCAAACTGACTGCCAATGATATGGAACTTGGAATTGAAACTACAATTGATGGAATTATTGATTCCAGAGGTATTATTGCATTAAATGCAAAGATTTTTTCAGAAATTGTCCGTAAACTTCCAGACAATGATGTTGTTATTGAAACAGAATCTGACAATCAGGCGATTATTACTTGTGAAAAAGCGAAATTCAATATCGCAGCCCAGTCAGGAGATGATTTTTCTTATCTTCCGGCAATTGAGCGTGAAGATTTTATTACTATTTCCGAGTTTACTTTGAAAGAAGTTGTTCGCCAGACTATTTTTTCAATTGCTGACAATGATACGAACAAGATGATGACAGGAGAACTTTTTGAGATTGACAATGATGTTCTCAGAGTTGTTTCTCTTGATGGTCACAGAATTTCAATCCGGAAAATCGAACTGAAAGATGCTTATCAGCCGAGAAAAGTAATTGTTCCTGGAAAAACTCTTCAGGAAATCAGCAAGATTATTGGCGGTGAAGCGGATGCTGAAGTTGAGATTTCGTTTACAAAAAATCATATTGTCTTTGAATTTGACAGAACATTGGTTGTTTCCAGACTGATTGAAGGTGAATATTTCCGAATTGATCAGATGCTGTCCAGTGATTATGAGACAAGAGTACATGTGAATAAAAAAGAACTGTTAGATTGTATTGATCGTGCAACTCTGCTTATCAAAGAGGGAGACAAAAAGCCGATTATCATTGACATCAAGAATGAATCAATGGAGTTGAAGATCAAATCACAGATTGGATCTATGGATGAACTGATTTTCTGTACAAAAGACGGAAAAGATCTGATGATCGGATTTAATCCAAAGTTTTTGATCGATGCACTTCGTGTGATTGAAGATGAAGAAGTAGATTTGTATTTTATGAATGCAAAAGCACCTTGCTTTATCAAAGACGAGAATCAGTCTTACATTTATCTGATTCTTCCAGTCAATTTTAATGCAGCTGTCTAAACTCAGAAAATAATAGATTATGCGGAGCAGATGCCCTGCTCTGCAATTTTTTGACTTTTTAAAATCTAGAAAATTAAAAGTTTAAAAATGTTTAAAAAGTTTAAATAAAAAATAAAGATCAAAAACACTGATAAAAATTAATTAAGGAGTGATAAGAAATGGAAATAATCAAACTGCGCCCTCAGGATGAATTCATTAAACTCGGTCAGGCGCTCAAGGCAGCCGGGTTAGTTGAAAGTGGTGTTGAGGCTAAGGACGTAATTCAGAACGGGCTTGTTCTTGTAAACGGAGAAATTGATACGAGACGCGGAAGAAAGCTTTATCCGGGCAATATAGCTTCTTTTGACGGAAATGAAATAAAAATTGAAAAATAATTAAAAAACGTGTAGAATAACATGTGAGAGGTTTTCTCGCTCGTGTTATAACGTGATGGCGGGGAAATTATGATAATCAAGTCTTTAAAGCTGAAAAATTACAGAAATTATGATTTATTAGATTTGACCTTTGATCCGAAAACAAATATTTTGTACGGTGACAATGCTCAAGGAAAGACAAACATACTGGAAGCATTGTATTTGTCTGGAACGACGAAATCTCACAGAGGAACGAAGGATCGGGATATGATACAGTTTGGGTATGATGAATCCCATCTGGAGACAGTAGTTGAGAAAAAAGGAATCATTTTCCAGATTGATATGCACCTGAAGAAAAACAGTCCGAAGGGAATTGCAATCGATAAGGTACCGATTCGCCGTGCAAGTGAGTTATTCGGTATTGTCCATTTTGTTTTCTTTTCTCCGGAGGATCTTAATATTATCAAAGAGGGTCCGGCAGGAAGAAGAAGATTTATTGATCTTGAGCTTTCCCAGCTTGATAAGATCTATCTGAACAATCTTTCGAACTATAACCGTATTATTAACCAGCGTAATTCACTTTTGAAGGATATCTATGGCTCGAACCAGCAGCATTTGCTGGAGACACTGGATATCTGGGATATGCAGCTGGCTGCTTATGGAACAAAGGTTTTGGACAGAAGAAAAGAATTTGTACGACAGGTGAATGAGATTATTTCAGAGATTCATTTCCGTCTGACAGGCGGGAAAGAACGGCTGTCATTGACTTATGAATCAAGTATTGGTGAGATGTCGATGGAGCAGGCTCTGAAGAAAAACAGGGAGAGAGATCTGCGGATGAAAAGTACGTCTGTAGGTCCTCATAGAGATGATCTGTGTTTCCTGTCAGGAGATTTGGATATTAGAAAATTTGGTTCTCAGGGACAGCAAAGAACAGCTGCGCTGTCGCTGAAATTAGCTGAGATTGAACTGGTGAAGCGGATCATTGGGGATACGCCGATCCTGTTATTAGACGATGTTTTGTCTGAATTGGATAAAAACAGGCAAAACTATTTACTGGATAGTATTCATGATATACAGACGGTGATTACCTGTACGGGACTGGATGAGTTTGTAAATCATAGATTTTCTATCAACAAGATATTCCATGTGAAAAGTGGACATGTAGCAAAAGAAAACTAGGAGGTTTAAGAATGGGTGCATCAGGTACAGAATTTGACGCTGAATACGGAGCGGACCAGATTCAGATTTTGGAAGGATTGGAAGCCGTAAGAAAAAGACCGGGTATGTACATTGGCAGCACTTCCGTCAGAGGACTTCATCACCTGGTTTATGAGATTGTAGATAATGCGGTGGATGAGGCTCTGGCCGGATACTGTGATAAAATTCAGGTAGACATTAACAAAGACAATTCGATAACGGTCACAGACAATGGGCGTGGAATTCCTGTAGGAATCAACCATAAGGCAGGACTTCCTGCAGTTGAGGTTGTATTTACAATCCTGCATGCCGGTGGTAAATTCGGCGGTGGAGGGTACAAGGTATCCGGAGGATTGCACGGAGTAGGTGCATCTGTTGTTAATGCTCTTTCTGAGTGGCTGGAAGTAGAGATTGCCAACGAAGGAAAGATTTATAAACAGCGTTATGAGCGTGGTAAAGTATGCTATAAACTCAGAGTTGACAGAGAATGTGAGCCGGAGATGAGAGGAACAAAGGTTACTTTCCTTCCGGATAAGGAAATCTTTGAGGAAACAGTATTTGATTATAATACACTGAAACAGCGTTTCCGTGAGATGGCATTCCTGACAAAGGGATTGAAGATTCACTTAAGAGATCTTCGTGAGGAAGAGATCCATGAGCATATATTCCACTATGAAGGTGGTATTAAAGAATTTGTAACATACCTGAACAAGAGTAAAACTGCGCTCTATGAGCAGATTATTTACTGTGAAGGTATGAAAGATAATGTTGCAGTTGAGGTTGCTATGCAGCATAATGACTCCTACAATGAGACTACTTACGGTTTTGTAAACAATATTACAACGCCGGAGGGTGGTACTCATATTGCGGGATTCAGAAGTGCATTGACCAAGGTATTCAACGATTATGGCAAGAAAAATAAGCTGCTGAAAGAGAATGAGCAGCTTTCAGGAGAGGATATCCGTGAGGGACTGACTGCGATTATCAGTGTCAAGATTGAGGATCCTCAGTTTGAAGGACAGACAAAGCAGAAACTTGGAAACAGTGAAGCACGTGGAGCTGTTGATAATATCGTCAGAACACAGCTGGAGATCTTCCTGGAGCAGAATCCAAGTGTTGCAAAGATGATCATCGAAAAGTCTGTTATGGCACAGCGTGCCCGTGAAGCAGCCAGAAAAGCAAGAGATCTTACAAGAAGAAAGTCAGCTCTTGAGGGAATGTCTCTTCCGGGAAAACTGGCAGACTGTTCAGATAAAGATCCGTCCAAGTGTGAGATCTATATCGTCGAGGGAGATTCCGCCGGCGGTTCTGCAAAGACAGCCAGAGACCGTGCAACTCAGGCAATCCTGCCACTTCGTGGTAAGATTCTGAACGTAGAGAAAGCACGTCTTGATAAGATTTACGGAAATGCTGAGATTAAGGCAATGATCACAGCATTCGGAACGGGAATCCACGAAGATTTTGATATCAGTAAGCTGAGATATCACAAGATTATTATCATGACCGATGCCGATGTCGATGGAGCGCACATCAGTACACTTCTTTTGACATTCCTGTATCGTTTCATGCCGGATCTGATCAAAGAGGGATATGTATATCTTGCACAGCCGCCGCTGTATAAGCTGGAGAAGAACAAGAAGGTATGGTACGCATACAGCGATGACGAACTGAACCAGATTCTTGCAGAAGTTGGTCGTGACAGCAACAATAAGATCCAGCGTTACAAAGGTCTTGGAGAGATGGATGCAGAGCAGCTTTGGGAGACAACTATGGATCCGGAGCACAGAATCCTTCTGCGCGTAACGATGGATGATGAGACCTCTTCCGAGCTCGATCTTACTTTCACAACCCTTATGGGAGACAAAGTAGAACCAAGAAGAGAATTCATCGAAGAAAACGCAAAGTATGTACAAAACTTGGATATATAGTAGTTATAGCGACACAACAGGTAGATTCAGTCAAGCATGTTTCAAGTTTACTTGAAAGCATGATTGGATGAATCTATCTGGGTTGGCATTAGAAATGCCAACCCAGCGAAAAAATCGTCAGATTTTTGAGCTGGTGTGTAGCGTAAGAACGCGAAACCCAGTCAGATTTTGAGCTGGTGTGTAGCGTAAGAACGCGAAACCTAGACAGGTTTTGAATATGATAGACTGACCCTAGAAAAAAGGAGACAAGTGATGGAAGACAATATTTTTGACAAAGTCCATGAAGTCGATCTGAAAAAGACGATGGAGACTTCATACATCGACTATGCCATGAGCGTAATCGCTGCCCGTGCTCTTCCGGATGTTAGAGACGGACTTAAGCCGGTACAGAGACGAATTCTGTACTCAATGATAGAATTAAATAATGGACCGGACAAACCGCATCGTAAATGTGCGCGTATTGTCGGTGATACGATGGGAAAATACCATCCTCATGGAGACAGCTCGATTTATGGAGCTCTCGTTAATCTTGCACAGGAGTGGTCTACCCGTTATCCTCTTGTAGATGGACACGGAAACTTTGGTTCAGTGGACGGTGATGGCGCTGCTGCAATGCGTTATACAGAGGCACGTCTGAGTAGGATCTCCATGGAGATGACAGCGGACATTAACAAAAATACCGTAGATTTTATCCCGAACTTTGATGAAACAGAGAAGGAGCCTACTGTACTTCCGTCCAGATTTCCAAATCTTCTGGTAAATGGAACATCAGGTATTGCAGTAGGTATGGCAACGAATATCCCGCCGCATAATCTGCGTGAGGTTGTTTCAGCAGTTGTTCAGATCATAGATGATCAGATTGCAGATAAAGAAGAGACGACAATCGAGGAAATCCTTGAAATCGTGAAGGGACCAGATTTCCCTACAGGTGCGGAGATCCTTGGAACAAGAGGCATTGAAGAGGCATACAGAACAGGACGCGGTAAGATCAGAGTGCGTGCGGTGACAAACATTGAGCCAATGCAGAACGGAAAGAACAGAATTATTGTTACTGAGCTTCCGTATATGGTAAATAAAGCACGTCTGATCGAAAAGATCGCTGAACTTGTAAGAGATAAAAAGATTGATGGAATCACTGATTTAAGTGACCAGTCTAACCGTGAAGGTATGAGAATCTGTATTGAGCTTCGTCGTGATGTGAATCCGAATGTAATTCTGAATCAGTTATATAAACATACACAGCTTCAGGATACATTTGGTGTGATCATGCTGGCGCTCGTTGATAATCAGCCGAAGGTTATGAATCTTCTTGAGATGTTGCAGTACTACCTGCGTCATCAGGAAGATGTTGTGACAAGAAGAACACAGTATGACCTGAATAAAGCACAGGAGAGAGCTCATATCCTGGAAGGATTACTGATCGCTCTGGATAACATTGACGAAGTCATCCACATCATCCGTGGTTCTAAGAATGTTCAGGAAGCAAAAGCAGAATTGATCAAACGCTTTGGACTCAGTGATGCCCAGGCACAGGCAATCGTAGACATGCGTCTGCGTGCACTCACAGGTTTGGAACGTGAGAAGATTGAAGCTGAATATGCAGAGCTTATGAAGAAGATTGAAGAGTATAAAGCAATTCTTGCTGATAAAAAACTTCTTCTTGGTGTGATCAAAAAAGAGATTCTTGTAATTGCTGAGAAATACGGTGATGACAGAAGAACTAAGATTGGATTTGATGAATTTGACATCTCCATGGAAGATCTGATTCCGCGCGAGAATGTCGTAATTACAATGACAAAACTCGGATATATCAAGAGAATGTCTATGGACACATTCAAGAGTCAGAATCGTGGTGGTAAAGGTATTAAGGGAATGCAGACTCTGGAGGATGATTACATCCGAGAACTGTTTATTACAACCAGTCACCATTACATTATGTTCTTTACAAACACAGGCCGTGTCTACAGACTGAAAGCTTACGAGATTCCGGAGGCAGGAAGAACTGCGCGTGGAACGGCAATCATTAACTTACTCCAGCTGATGCCGGAAGAGAAGATTACTGCGATCATTCCGCTTCGTGAGTATGAGGAAGGTAAGTATTTGTTCATGGCAACGGAGAAAGGTCTTGTGAAGAAGACTCCGATTCAGGACTATGCAAATGTCAGAAAGACAGGACTTGCGGCAATCGTACTGCGTGAGGATGATAAGCTGATCGAAGTTAAGATCACAGATAATACAGAGGATATTTTCCTCGTTACAAAATACGGTATGTGTATCCGTTTCAATGAGACAGATGTACGTTCTACAGGCCGTGTTTCTATGGGCGTACGCGGTATGAACCTGACAGATAATGACGTTGTGATCGGTATGCAGATCGAAAGCCAGGGCAAAGATATGCTGATCGTATCTGAGCGTGGTATGGGTAAACGTACAGACATGGATGAATTTACTCGTCAGAATCGTGGCGGTAAAGGTGTGAAATGTTATAAGATCACAGAGAAGACAGGAAATGTTGTCGGAATGAAAGCTGTAGATGAAGACAGTGAGATCATGATCATCAACACAGAGGGAATTATTATCCGTATGAAGTGTTCTGATATCTCTGTTTACGGCAGAATCACATCAGGTGTAAAACTGATCAACCTGAAGGAAAATGACACTGTAGCGAGCGTTGCGAAGGTGAGAAAGGCTTCTGCCGAGATCGACGGTGAAGAAGTTGAGATTTCTGATGAAGATGAGTCTGAAAAATCAGAGGAAGGATCAGTTTCTGAGACAACTGAGCAGGAAACAACAGAGGAATAAAGTTGTTATGTTTTACAGAAGATTGTAAGCTGTCCTGAAAAATAAAAAGATAAGAGAAAGTGGATGGAGTTTACTTGATTACAGTGAACTTTATCCGCTTTCTTTTTTGAGTATAAAGAATTGAAAATGGAATCAAAAGGAATAAAAAAGAGACGGAAAAAATAAAATAAATCAAGAAAAACAGATTGGAAGAGTGAAATGAAAAAGAAAACAGGATACTTTTTTCTCAAGTTTTTTATACGTGCAACCATAGGAATGGCGTTGATTTTTATAATAAACAAATATGTTCTTCCAGCAGATTCTTCAATTAATGTCGGTTTGAATCCGATGACCTTTTTGACATCCGGAACCCTTGGAATTCCTGGGGTTTGTCTTCTTTATAGCATTACATGGTATCAATTTTTGTGAGTTTTTTACAAAAACATTATATTTTTAATTTTGGTATGGACAAAACAGAAGTGCCCGTATATAATCTCACTTACCAACAGAAAATCATCTGTTGCAGCATCAGTGAATTGGGGAATTACTGATGTATCTTTTGCATCGAAGTGTTGGACCTTCGGTACAATTTCTTTATTCAGGCTGTATGATCGCAGCAAAGTTTCGAATTATGACAATTGAGCAAAGAGCAGTAAGAGGAACTGCTGAGAATTTTGTGATTTGTGATACACAAAAGAGTTATTCAGAAAATCTGTTCAGAAGATTATCTGAGAAATTATCCGGTTATTTTCAGTTTCATGTATTTCATGATATTGAGAATCTGAAAATAGCAGCCAAGAGTATGCAGGTAAATATTCTGCTGATCGGAGAAGAGTATGGAAAAGAAGACCGGGATGAGATTCCGGCAAGACAGAAGTATCTTCTGATCGGCGAGAAGATTCCGAACGAGAGAAGTCCCACAGAGATTCCATTCTTTCGGTATCAAAGTGTCAGCAGTATGCTGAAACTTTTACTTCAGGAAAATTCAGAAGTACAGACGCATCAAATCCAACTTGTCTCAGACAGATCGCAGACAGTGAAAGCAAATGTAAATGGTCTGATCGGGATCTATTCACCGGTTCATCGAATCGGGAAGACAAGGTTTGCCATGCGTATGGGACGAGTTCTTTCAGAATCGATTCCTACGTTGTATCTGAATCTGGAAGGGTATTCAGGATTAAATTATTACCTGCCGGAAGGATCCGGAATGAATCTTGGAGATCTGCTGTATTACATGAAGCAGGAAAGTATCAATCCGGTATGGAAGATCAGTACTTTGATCAGCCATATGAATGGGGTGGATTATATCGCACCGATCCGGGCAGAACAAGATTTCAGAGAAGTGACAAAAGAAGAATGGAATCAACTTTTGGATCTGATTCTGGAGAAGAGTATTTACAAAGTGATCATTCTTGATCTTGGAGATACGGTAGACGGTCTGTATGATCTGTTAGGAAGATGCAGTAAAGTTTATACGCCTTACATTGAGGAAGGTGCAGCAAAAGCAAAACTCAATCAGTATGAAGAGAATCTTAGATCAGCAGGATATGGAGAGATTCTTAAGAAGACGGTAAGACGCAGAATGGGAAAGCCAAGAAATCCTGTTGCTTTAGAAGCATCTGCAAGTAAAATTACAGAATTTCCGGACAGAGAAAGGAAGTCGTAAGGATGATTAGAAAAGAGCAGCTGTATGAACAGATCCTGGAACAAATCGATCTTACGAAGGAGACGGATGATGAAGAACTGCAGGAGCTGATCCGCACAGTATTGGATGAGGCAGCAGATGAAGAATATATTTCGTTGAGTGATAAGATCAGAATCGGGCGTGAGTTATTCAACTCTTTTCGTAAACTGGATGTTCTGCAGGAGCTTCTTGAAGATGATTCGATCACAGAGATTATGGTAAATGGAATCGACCATATCTTTTATGAGAAAGAAGGAAGAATTTTCCGGTCTAAGAAGTGTTTTTTGTCTCAGGAGAGATTACTGGATGTAATTCAACAGATTGTAGGTGAATCGAACCGTTATGTAAATGAGGCCTCTCCGATTGTGGATGCAAGGCTGAAGGATGGATCTCGAGTAAATGTTGTATTGAATCCGGTTGCTGTGAATGGACCAATCCTTACAATCCGAAAGTTTCCATCGGAAGCAATTACGATGGAAGGGCTGATCCGTATAGGCAGCGTAACTGATGAAGCCGCTAACTTTTTGAAAAAGCTGGTAGCAGCAAAATATAATATTTTTGTCAGTGGTGGAACAGGAGCAGGAAAGACAACTTTCCTGAATGCGTTGTCGAACTATATACCAAAAGGAGAACGCCTGATTACGATCGAGGATAATGCAGAGTTACAGATTCAGGGAGTTCAGAATCTGGTGCGCTTAGAAGCACGAGGACCGAATGCAGAAGGAGAAGGGGCTGTAACCATCAGAGATTTGATTAAGTCAGCACTTCGTATGAGACCGGATCGAATTGTTGTAGGAGAAGTAAGAGGAGAAGAGACAGTAGATATGATCTCTTCAGCAATGTTGAATGGTCACAGTGGTTCAATGTCAACAGGACATGCCAATAATCCAACAGATATGTTACACAGACTGGAAACAATGATGTTGATGGGGATTGATCTTCCGTTACAGGCAATTCAAAGACAAGTTGCATCGGCACTTGATATTATCATTCATCTTGGAAGACTTCGAGATAAGACAAGAAAGGTTTTGCAGATTGTAGAAGTGGAAGGTTATGAAGATGGAAGGATCCAGACAAAGGTTCTTTATGAATTTAAGGAGGAGGGGATGAAGAATGGAAAGATACAGGGATGCCTTATGAAGAAAAATGAAATCACGAATAAAGAAAAACTCCTGGCTGCAGGATATCACACCATCTGAATATACTGTCGGAATCACAAAATGTACGGTGAGATTTCTTCTGATTTTGTATTTGTTTTATGAATCGATACTTCCGGCAATTCTCCTGTTCCCGTTATGGTTCTTATACATGAAGGAGTGGATGGAAGAGAAAGCAATCGGAAAAGAACAGGAATTCAGGAGGCAGTTCAGAGATAGTATCCAGACAATGGCAGGGGCACTTAAGGCAGGATATTCTGTAGAGAATGCAATCAGGGAAACAAATCGTGATTTGATTGGAATGTATGATGCGAATACAAGGATTCGAAAAGAATATGGTCAGATGGTAAGGAAGCTGGATCTGAATCTGTCAGTTGTAACTGTATTGAATGAATTTGCGGCCGAAGTAAAGCAGGAGGATGTGACGAATTTTATTACAGTTTATGCAGCAGCTAAGGTCAGTGGCGGGGATTCAATTGCGATTATCAGAGATGCGGCCAGAACAATCGGAGAGAAGATCGATACAGAACGTGAGATACAGACCATGCTGGCTGCGAAAAAGCTGGAATTTGAAATCATGAGCGTAATCCCATTTATAATGATTCTCTACATGAAGATGACATTTGGTGAATTCTTAAGTGTACTGTATGGTACATGGACTGGATGTATCGTAATGAGCATTTGTCTTGTGCTTTATCTTGGAGCATACAGGTTTGGAAGGAGGATTCTACAGATTGAGATTTAACAAGAAGTGGAAAAAAGTACTTCAGCCTGACAAAGGAAAATATGGAATCTATAAAAAGGCCGGAATCGTTCTTTTATTGTCAATCGTAATGTTTAGTGCAGTGTATGTCACAGATAATCATCGTCAATTAGCACAGGATGAAAATGGAAACCGGATTTTGGAAAGAAAAGGACAGGGAGAAGGAAAAAAGACAGAAAAAATCCAGATGGAGACAGGCGAGTGGAAAGAGAAGATGAAGATTCAGATTTCGGAAAAGAAGTATGCAAAAGAAGAGATTGGAGAACAGCTTTCTAAGGCGGCAGAAGAACTTCCGGCTCAGATCCTTGGTGAAAATAAAAGTCTGGATGAGGTCAGGTCAGACCTGAATCTTATTATGGAAATTCCACATACGGGAATCAGCGTGTCATGGGAACTTGATAACTACGAGGTTATGAACAGCAGAGGTGTTTTAAAGCAGGAGAAGCTGACGGAAGAAGGAACACTCGTCAAATTAACCGCTGTCCTTCGATATGATGAGGAAAAAATGTCCTGTGAATTTTATGCACACCTGTTTTCCACACCGTTGTCAAAGAAGGAAGGTGTTCTGAAAAAGATATCCCAGGAAGTAGAAAAAGCAGATCAGGAACAGCGGGAAAAGGATTACCTGATATTGCCAGATCAGGTAGATGGAAGAAAATTATCCTGGAAGCCTGTGAAGGAAATGAGAGCATTTGGAATTCTTTTGCTTGGCGGAGTGATGATTGTATTCCAGTTTACAGCAGAGAAACAAAAGCAAAAAGAACAACGAAAGAAAGAAATCAGGCAGATGCAGTTTGATTATCCGCAGCTGATCAATAAATTCAGTCTGTATATAGGGGCAGGAATGACAGTGAGAAGAGCATGGATCCAAATTGTAAAAGAATATGACAAAGAGAAACACTATCTTGGAGAAAGAACAGTGTATGAAGAGATGAGATATACAATGAATGAACTGAAGAATGGAAGACCGGAAAGTGAATGCTACGAGGCATTTGGAAGGAAGTGCGAAAGTCCGGTTTACCGAAAGTTCGGAATGCTTTTAAGTCAGAATTTAAGAAAAGGAACCAAGGGACTGACGAATCTGTTACAAAGAGAGGCGCAGGAAGCTTTTGAGGAACGAAAAAATATGGCAAAGAAACTTGGTGAAGAGGCAGGAACAAAGTTGATGATACCGTTGTTTCTTATGTTGGCAGTTGTGTTCGTGATCGTGACTGTTCCAGCGTTTTTGACGATTCAGATTTGAGAAAAAAGAGAGAAAAGAAGGAGAGATACAAGATGAGAAAATTATTGATAAGAAAAAATAAAGATAAGAAATATGTTGCCGCGATCACAACAATTGAACTGGTTTTAATTCTGGTTATATTAATTGCGCTTCTGCTGATTTTTAAAGAACAGTTGATTAGTCTGATCACTACGATTTTTGAGAAAGTGACATCAGAAAGCTCCGGCATATAGCATGCGGTCCGTAAAAGGCGAAATTACTGTATTTTTAAGTTTATCATTTACTTTGTTACTTTCATTTATCTTTGGAATTCTAGAGTCTGCTGTGATTCAAGGATCAAAAAATCTCAGCAGAATTGACACAGATCGGGCAATCTATTCCGTTTTCGGAGAATATCATCAGGAACTTATGGAACAATATCATGTTTTGGGAATTGATCTTGGTTACAGGACAGGAAATTATGAAGAAGAAAATCTGATTCAGCGTTTGCATTATTACAATTCTGGTTCTACAGATCATCAAATCAAGGGAATTCAGTATTTGACAGATCAATCCGGACAGGCATTTCGAGAACAAGTGCTGGCTTATATGGAACAAAGGTATGGAATGGATCTGGTTAAAAAGTTTACCGGAACAACAGAGAAATGGGAACAGACAGAGACAGAAAAATCTGATATGGAGAAGAAAATAGATGAAATGACAGATGCAATGGAACGGGTGAATGACAGTCTTGACGCATCCGGCAGTCAAACGGAAGGAGAAGACGTGGAAGAAGGTCCAAGTCTGCCAGATGAGGAGAATCCGTTTCGTATTATGCAAAAGATAAAAAAAGAAGGAATTCTTTCTGTTGTGATTCCGAAAGGAAAAAAAGTATCTGAAAAAAGTGTTGATTTGTCGGGGCAGGCATCAAAGAGAACTTTGAAAAAAGGATATGGGACATTCCCAACAAGAAAAGGAATTGATCAGACAACGGAGAAACTTCTGTACAACGAATATCTTCTCAAAACATTCGGCTATGCATTTCGGCAGGATTCAGAACAATCAGAAGGAACGGATGAGAGTGGAGAGAAGGAATGGCAGTCTGATCGGTCGGATGCTTTAGCATACGAACTGGAATATATTCTACAAGGAAAAGGATCAGATAAAGAAAATCTAGAATCCGTGTTATTTCGTCTTTTTCTTCTGAGAATATCAGGAAATTATGGCTGTCTGGCAAAGGATATGGGACGAGTGGCAGAGGCAGAAGTGTTGGCTGTGACAATATCTGCACTACTACTGATGCCTGAAGCGGTAGAAGCTTTGAAACAGATGATACTTGTTGCGTGGGCAGGAGGAGAAAGTGTTATGGATCTTCGTTGTCTTTTGGATGGAAGAAAAGTTCCACTGGTAAAAAGTGCAGATAAATGGGTTGTCTCTCTGTCACAGCTGCCACTTCTTCTGACAGATGGTGGAAGTGTAAGGGGAAATGATTCCGGAGAAGGAGTCGGATATTCCGATTATATCAGGATGTTTCTCTTTTTGAAATCGGTGCCGGAAATTACAATGCGGACTTTAGATTGTGTAGAAGAGGCACTCCATTCCAAACATATTTTGTTTCAGGCAGATCAATGTGTGACTAAATTAGAAATACAGAATAAGATAACCGTTTATAAAAATCTAAATTACCACTATCCGGTTTATTTCGGATATGAATGAAGCCAGAATTACCCCCGGTGCAGATGCCCTTTCAGACCTTCTTTTGTACACCCCAAAACGTACACTCAGAATCCTGCAATCCCTCTTGCAGGAAACCCACACACTTTAGAAAGGAAAAGCTGCGATGTCAAATAAACAGGTAAAAAATACCAGTCCAACAAGAGAAAGGGCATCTGCACCGGGGGTAAGAGCAAGTGTAACAATAGAAGCTGCATTTGCAGTTCCCCTCTTTATGTTTGCAGTATTAAGTTTGATTTTTTTAATTGAAATCCAGAGTATACGAGGCTGTATCCATGCAGCAGGAAGTGATGCAGCCAAACAGGCAGCAGAGTCAACGGCTGTCCTTCCTGTATTGAATACAATTCAATTAAAATCAGATCTAGTGAATCTGATTGGAGAAGAAAGAATTGAGAGAAGTATTCTGAATGGTGGTACATCAGCTATCAGTTGCTGGAAGTCTTATTGGATTCCGGGAACAGAAGAGATAAATGTTGTTATCGAGTACAAGATAAAGATTCCGGTTCCACTAATGAAAAGTCCTTCGGTGAAGTTGAAAGATGAGTTTAAAGTCAGTGCATGGAATGGTTATCAAAAAGATAGAAAGGGAAATGAAGACGGACAGATTGTCTATATCACAGAAAAAGGAACAGTATGGCATTCAGATTATCAGTGCAGCTATCTTCAATTATCTATTCAATATGTTCAATACTCAGAATTACAAAATATGAGAAATGAAGGTGGAGGAAAATACCATAAATGTGAGCAATGTGTTTATGGACAGGCAATGAATGGTGTATATATTACCAGTTATGGAAACCGGTATCACAACTCATTGAATTGCAGTTCTCTGAAGAGAACAATACGTGCAGTTCATAAAAGCGAAGTAGCAGGAAGAGGAGGATGTTCTAAATGTGCAAAATAATGAATGTATTCGGGCAAAATGGAAGGGAAAATCTATGGATGTTTTTTCAAGCTGTTATAGCAGTGTATCTGTTGATTTTGTCTGTGATAGATATTCGTTGGAAGAAAGTAAGTGTAAGAAGTCTTTTGATTTTGCTTGCGATTGCAGTTTTATGTCAGGTACTATGCAGCAAAGGAGAACTCGGGATGATGGTAGCCGGTGGATTGTGTGGAGGAGTCTTTCTTTTTTTAAGTTGGTTCACACAAGAGTCATTTGGTTACGGAGATAGCATATTGATTCTGATCCTTGGAATTTTATCTGGTGGATGGAATCTTCTTTGGATTCTGTTTGCTGCATTTCTGATCGCATCTGTTTACGGAGGAATTATGATCGCACGAAAGAAGTATACAAGAAAAAATTCATTTCCATTTATTCCATTTCTGACAGTTGCTTATCTGGGAGGCATGATTGGTGGAGTTTACTGAAAAATATACGAAAAAATACGTGAAAGGAAGTACAGTGGTAGAGATGTCTTACCTTATTCCTTTTTGCTTAATTCTATTTTTTCTGCTCATCACGATCATTTTTTACTTTCATGATAAGGCAATTTTAAACGCAGCGGCAGCGGAAACGGCTGTGACAGGAGTTGAAATGGACAGGAAAAAGATAGAAGACGCAGATCTGGATGCTTTTTTCCGAGAAAGGACGAGTGGAAAATTGATTTTTCTGGAAAATATAACAACCAGAGTTGATCTATCAGGGAAGAAAATAGAGGTAGAAGTTTTTGCATCAAAAGGACGAATGAAGATTCATCTGATACAACGTGCAACGAAGGTGAAACCAGAAGAAAAAGTCAGATGGAAAAAATAGATTTCTGTAAAGCTGGAAAAGTGAAGGGAGAAGAAAATCAGATGGAAGAAAAAAAGACAAATCAGCAGAGCAGAGTGGCAGAATCTGAACTCATAATAGACAGCGTACAACCGTATCGGGAGAATTATCAGATGCGGATGCTTAAGAATAATCGGATTCCCGGATTATTGAGAGTAAGTGGATGTGGAATGGAAGGTGCAAGTAGATATTATTATCATACAGGACATTCACAGTCGTTGGAAACGTATTATAAAAATAAAGATATCAGAGCAGAAGAGATATTAAAACTGACAAGACAATTTCTCAGTGTTATGGAAAAAATGAAAGATTATATGTTAGAACCAAATTATCTGATGCTTTCAGAAAAATATATTTTTGAAAAGAATGAAAACTATTTTTTCTGTTTTTTTCCAGAGAATGAGAAGACCTGGCAGGTGGCTTATCATGAACTGACGGAGTATTTTGTAAGGAAAGTTGATTATCAGGATTTGGAGAGTATTCAACTTGCCTGCATGCTTCACAAAGAAACGCTAAAAGAAACGTATGATCTGGAAAGCATACTGCAGCAGTATGAGGAAGAAGCAAAAAACAGGGAAGAAAAGTTCAAAGAAGAGAAGATCAGAGAAGAAAGTAAGAGAGAAAAAGACAGAAGAGAAATGGAAGAAAATCAAAACATTGAGGTACAGGAAAACAGCTATTATAACAAGGCGAGAGAGAATTATGCAGTGATGGAAGAAAAGAGATATGGTCCGATCAAGAAATTTGCAAAACGCTTTAAGTCTGGAAAATGGGGAGAATGGGAAGATCTGATAACGGAAGCTGATGACTATGAATGATATATAGGATGTGGTATAGTATACGCAGATTCAAAAACATATCATAGAAGTCAAAAGGGAGTCAGAAAGAATGAAAGAGAGACCAAAAGAAATAATGACGATCACGTTGATAGGAATCAATATTCTGGTGTTTATTGTTCTTACTATGATCGGACGGACTGAGGATGGTTATTTTATGTTGCAGCATGGAGCAATGTATGAACCGTATATTATAGAAAATCAGGAATACTATCGGCTGTTTACCAGTCTTTTTCTGCATTTTGGAATCTCACATTTATTAAATAACATGGTGCTTTTGTGGGCACTTGGATCGATTTTTGAAAAAGAGGCCGGTAAAATTCGGTTTCTGCTCTGTTATTTTATCAGTGGAATAGGTGGTAATCTGCTGTCTTTGTACTGGAATACCATGCACGACAGACAGATTGTATCTGCCGGGGCATCGGGAGCAATTTTCGGACTAATGGGAGGATTGCTTTGGATTGTATTTGCGAACAGGGGAAGGCTGGGAACACTGTCAGGAAGAGGCATGCTGATTATGGTCGTACTGAGTCTCTATTTTGGATTTACCAGTACAGGCGTAGATAATCTGGCTCACGTAGGAGGATTGATTTGCGGTTTCCTGACAGCGCTGCTAACCTATCGAAGAAAAGATCAAAAGATCCTAACGGTATCTGATATTAACGATATCTGATATTTTACGCAGGAAGTGTGATCGATACGATTGTTCCATTGGTATGGTCAGATGTAATGTCGATCGTTCCATTATGTGCTTCAATGATTCTTTTGGAAACTGCGAGACCAAGACCGGTACCGTTTTCTTTGGTCGTAAAGAATGGTTCATAAAGCTTATCAACAATTTCAGTCGGAATACCACAGCCGTTATCCTGACATTGAATCAGAATTTTGTCGTCAAGCTTCTTTGCGCGAAACTGCAGACGTGGGGCATACTTACAATCGGCAAGAGCGTCTTTGGCATTTGTAAGTATGTTTAAGAAGACTTCCTCTAATTTGGTGCGATCACCATTGAACCTTTTTATATTCTTATCAATACTGGAAGTCATCTCAATCTTTGATTTTTCAAAGTTGAGAGACATGGCGAACAGAACAGCAGAGTTGCGAAGAACATGTCCAAGAGGAATGGAAGCACGGTTTAGCTGGTTTCCATTGTTGAGTTCTGTCAGATCATCCAGTAAATCACACATATGTCTGGCACCATCCATGCATTCTTCCCAAACACAGGAACCTTTAGCAGTTTCAGCATAAAGAGAGCTCATTAATTGCATAGAAGAATAAAGAACAGTCATAGGATTGCGGATTTCATGCGCAATTGTAGCAACAGCAGCATCATGGTTCTTCAGAAGCTGTGTGATAATCTCTTTTGCATCTTTGTTTGTTTCCATCAGGTGGTTCATTTTTTCAAGATCGATATTTGTTAACATAATACTTACTCCTAATAGTTAGATTTTCTTGAGTTTGGTAAGAGTGTAGCACCACCGAAAACAGCATTCAATAAAAATCATTCGACTATTTTCGACCTTTTTCGACCTGTTGTCTGAAAAATGTATTCTCTTTTTCTGAAAAATGGTCTATACTACAGATAAAATAAAATGGAAAGAGGAAAGATCATGAGAGATGATAATTGTATTTTCTGTAAAATAGCAAATGGAGAGATTCCATCAGCAACATTATATGAGGATGAGGAGTTCAGAGTAATTCTGGATCTTGGACCGGCTTCAAAAGGACATGCGCTGATCCTTCCGAAGAATCATTACCGCAATCTGTATGATATTGACGAGGCAACAGCTTCAAAAGCAATCTGTCTGGCAAAAAAGATGATTACAAAGATGACGGATGTACTTGGATGTGATGGTTATAATATCGTTCAGAACAACGAAGAGGCAGCTGGACAGACGGTATTCCATTTCCATATGCACTTAATCCCAAGATATAAGAATGACAATGTAGGTCTCGGATGGCATATGGGAGAACTTACAGAAGAAGATAAGAAAGAGATACTTGAAAAATTAAAATAGTACTGGAGAAGATATGTTAACAGAAAATCGCGAATTCAATGAGATTTATGAACAATATAAAAATCTCATTCTAAAAGCGGCATATACTTATTCAGGCAGTTATAGTGCAGCGGAAGATATTACTCAAGACACTTTTCTGAAACTGTATATGGGATATGACAGCATGAAGAAGAAAAATATTTCTTCATGGCTGTTTACAACGGCAAAAAATGCGGCATTAAATTACAGGAAAAAGCATAGCAGGGAGATCTTCGAGATTGATGAGAATTGGGACAGTGAAGAGGATACAGAGAAAAATGAAGCACAGGTAAACAGTGCTGAGGAAAAGTTTCTAGAAGATGAGCTTCAGAAACAAAGGTTAGAGCTTCATGAAAAGATTTTCACCAATTTGATGGAAAAGAATGAGAGATGGTACGATGCTATTGTCCTTGTATATTACATGGAGATGCCACAGGCAAAAGCAGCAGAATTAATGGGCATTCGACTCGAAGTGCTTCATAGTCTTCTGCACAGAGCAAAGAAATGGATTAAGAAAAAGTACGGAACGGAGTACGAAGAAATGAACCGGGAAGACTAAGAGCAAAACCAAATGTTTACTGTTCAATGTACAAAGAAAAAGTGTATAAGGAACAGTGGTGCCGATAGTTTCCCGGTATCTTTTTGAATACTGTAGTTTTATGAAGAGTGTTGCCGGTAGATGAACTACATTATTTTGTGGCAGCTTCTTCAATGAGGCCGATAATAGTAGCAATCGGATCCTGCTGTCCAGAATTGTGCATTGCATTTATGAACTGCTCACGGTTTTCGTACAGATTATGAACTGCATCCAAAAGCGTTGCATTCGTAAGCTGTTCTTCCTCGATTACAAGACTGAATCCCTGACGTTCGAAAGAATGTGCGTTAAGAATCTGATCGCCACGACTTGCACGGGCAGAAAGCGGAATCAGAAGATTAGGTTTTCTAAGAGCAAGCAGTTCACAGATTGCATTCGCACCGGCACGTGAGATAACAACATCTGCAAGAGCAAAGAGATCACGCAGTTCGTTTTTGATATATTCAAACTGACAGTAGCCTTTGATTTCTTTCAGAGAATGATCAACCTTTCCTTTTCCGCAGAGATGGATGATCTGGAACTGTTTCAGCAGTTCAGGAAGAGCAGCACGTACCGCCTCGTTGACAGCTACAGCACCAAGACTTCCGCCGATTACGAGAATGACAGGTTTTTCATCTGTAAAGCCACACATCTTTCTGGCAGCATCCTTATCACCAGTAAGAAGTTCCTGACGAATCGGAGAACCGGTAAGAACTGCTTTTCCCTCCGGAAGAGCATCTAACGTCTCCGGGAAGTTACAGCAGACTTTGACAGCAGATGGAATTGCCAGTTTATTTGCCAGGCCAGGTGTCATATCAGACTCATGAATAATGACCGGAACTTTGCATCGCTTTCCAGCAAGAACAACTGGAACCGAAACAAATCCGCCTTTAGAAAAAATAACATCAGGCTTTAAGCCTTTGATTAACTTACGGGCTTCACCAAAGCCTTTGATCACACGGAATGGATCTGTGAAATTCTGCAGACTGAAATAACGGCGCAGCTTTCCAGAAGAAATTCCATGATATGGAATTCCAAAAGGTTCAATCAGTTCCTTTTCAATTCCATTGTAAGAACCTATGTATTGAATATCATAGCCTAATTCTCTAAGCTTTGGAATCAGGGCTATATTCGGAGTGACATGTCCGGCAGTACCGCCGCCGGTCAATATAATTCGCTTCATAAATTAACCTCCAGATTTAGTGTAGAGTGCTACTGTTCGAAGTAAATTGGGAACACTAGCCTTATAGCATCATATTACCCTTATTTGAAAAAATGTCAAGAAAAACGGGACACACAAACTGGAGAGAATAAGGTGAAGAAAATGAAAAAACTGAAAAAATTATCATTGGAAAATGAAATGAAAAAAGAAGCTGAACAGATTGAAAAGAAAGTCCGAGAGGACAAATCACTGGATGACATTACAGTGTCTGATGAGATGGAAAAAGAGCTTTTCAATAAGATTCAGGATTACGAATACGACAAGAGGCATAAAAAAGTCGTCCGCAAAAAGAAGAAAAGCAAGCTTGTAATCGGAGCACTGGCAGCAGTGCTGATTCTGGTGTGTGGAAGTGTGATGACCAGTGTGTGGAGTAAGTCGTATTGGAAGACGTTGTGGAATAAAGAGGCAGGGGATGAGACTTTGTCTTATGTAGATGTTGAGAATATGGATACGAAGGAATCAGAAGATATTGATGAGTTGGAAGTTGATAAAGAAATCACAAAAGTAATGGGAGCATCTTTGGTGAAAATGCAGTATAAGCCAGAAGATATGGTATTACAGAGATATATGATAGATGAAGATCAAAGAATGGCTGTATTATTTTATAAATATGGAGATGAAACAATCAGGTATTATATGTACACAAATTCTAAAGATTCTTCATTAGGGGAAAAATCAGTAGATGATTTAATAGATGAATATGAAATTACAACGAATGAGCATAATATTTTAGTGAAAGAGTATTCTATCAAAGGTTCGGAACAAAGAAGATATACAGCAGATTTTGAATACAAGGATATTCAATATCAAATTAAAGGAAAATTAAAAAAAGAAGAATTGGATGAAATCTTAAAAAATTTATTTTTTATGTAAAAAAACGCGTAAGTTTTTGCCATCTCAGTTGTTTACTTATCAGAAGACAATAATAAAAGGGGGAAGATAGTCTTATGATAAGTAAAAAAATTGTATCAGTTATAACAAGTGTTATGGTTTTCTGTTGTGTAGCAGGAGTATCTTTGACAAATGTTAAGGCAGATGACAGTGCTCCAAAGTCAGTAGATGGATCATATTTGACATCAGCAGATTCATCTACAGGTTATACACCTGATAATGAACGCGGACAGCATCTGATGGATGGTCAGTGTTCAATAACAAAAAGCGGAACAAAACGTATTTATACATATGGTGCGACCACAGCAGATCACACAGTAGATGCACTCGCAGTGATTGTATACGTGGATAAGTATAATGAGAAAGACGGAAAGTGGCATCAGATTGACGCTTTTTCTAAGAAAGTGGAGAATGATTATTATGTAGCAACATCTAAGTCGATTCAAGTTGACAGAGGATATTACTATCGAGTTCATGCTTCTCACATTGTATGTATGGCAGGTTCTCCAGATGAAGAAACTTTCTCTGTAACCAACGGCATCCTAGTCCCATAAGCATCTTTCTCCCACACCAACGGCAGAAGATGCAGCCCGTGGGCTGGCCTAACAGCCGCTGCGCGGTGGTTCGCTCGGATACTCACAAATTAGATTCTAATAGATAAAAGTGAGAGCCTTGTTCCTTGATACACCACAATTGAATAAATGAGCATATAATCACCATAAGCGGCTGTTAATCAGTCCATGGACTAGTAGGGCAGAAGGGAAGGATTGAATCAAGAGTAGCGATCCTTCCCTATTAGTTTGCCATTTTTTAAATTATTTTCCTGTTGCTTCTTTCAGTGCCTGAGCAAGCTGGTCCGGGCAGGAAGTTTTCTTGAATCCACACTGGATTCCTTCCAGGCGTGAGATGGCCTCATCTACATCCATTCCTTCAACCAGATGGGAAATTCCCTGCAGATTACCGTTACATCCGCCAACGAAGGAAACATTATGAATCTTGTTATCTTCGATATCAAAGTGAATGCTCTGGGAACAGACACCTTTTGTTCTATAATCCATATCTAAATATCCTTTCTTTTAAATTTTTAGATCTTTTAGTTACCTTTTGAATTATAGCAAATCAAATATAAAAAAACAATTTTTCTTTTCACATCTTTCAGCATAATTTTCCTCAATACGACAATTTTGATTTTTGCTGTAGAAATCTGTAGAACGATTTATGCGGACAGAATATAAAATCAGGTTTATAATATCTACAAACGTAACGAAGGGGAGGCCCGAACAGTTACGCGCAATATTTTTAAAACCAGGAGGGGTTGCTATGTTAAGAGAACTGGCAGTGAACACAAGAGTCATCTATTATCTGATGGCGCTTCTGGGCATGATCGGAGTGCTGGCAAAAGCAGTGAATCAGCAGACATTGAATCAGATGCTGAAAGCGGCAGGGAATATGTCCAAGAGTACACACCGACTGATAAAACTCGTAAGAGCAAAATACGAACATGCATGTATGGTGCATGACAGTGTAGAGAATACGAATGCATTTGTGGAGAAATATATTTATGAATATAGAGGATTTTTGTTTGGGATTCATACTTGGAGACAGATGCAATTGCTGACGGTGTGGTTTGTTGGAATTCTTGCAGCTCTTGGTGCATTCGAATGTTATATTACTTATGGATTTTCAGATGCGGCGTATCAATATATAGAAACAGGATTAGCGGAGATGGTACTCCTTTTTGTTATCAGTCATCTTTCGGACGAACAGTACAAGCTTAATGCTGTCAGGATGTATATGGTGGATTATCTTGAGAATAATTGTGCATTTCACGTAAAGAGACAGCGGACTACGGATAGAGAAGAATTGAATGTGATCGCTGCAGAGAATACCGGAAAGCAGGAGTGGGAAGAAAAGAAAGGGGAAAGAGAGATACATAGAGAAGACAACGTACAGAATGGAAATAAAACAAAAGCAGAGAGGACGGAGCTGCCGATTAATATCGAGGGAGAACCAAGAGCGGTAGAGCCGGCAAGGAATTCGGAAGGAAATTCAGAGAGAGACGTAGATAGAGATTCGGAGCGAAATTCAGGAAGAAATGCAGAAAGAGAAGCGGCGATTCGTCAGATTCTGGAAGAATTTTTAACATAACGAAAACTAAAATTTCTTGAGCAGCATTTGTAAATAAGGTATAATAAAAAGCAGTTGGTAGCCGCCGGTCATGGAATATCAGGAATGGCGGCAGGGAAAGAAGAACCAACTGCTTTTTTAGGGCTTATAAACAAGAAAAGAAAGTAACTGATTAAGACAGGTGCAAAGAGTAATAGGAGGAGTTGCTATGTTAAGAATAGGAATGTTGACCAGCGGTGGAGACTGCCAGGCACTTAACGCAGCAATGCGCGGTGTTGTAAAAGGAATTTGCAACAAGCGCAAAGATGTAGAAATCTATGGATTTAAAGATGGATACAAAGGTCTGATCTATTCGGATTTCAATATGTTGACATCAAAGGAGTTCTCGGGAATTCTGACACAGGGTGGAACAATTCTTGGTACATCCCGTCAGCCGTTCAAACTGATGCGTGTGCCGGATAAGGATGGAATAGACAAGGTGGAGGCAATGAAGCACACATATCATAAGCTTCATCTGGATTGTCTCGTTATTCTTGGAGGAAATGGAACTCATAAGACAGCAAATCTTCTTCGTGAGGAAGGACTCAATGTAGTGACACTGCCGAAGACGATCGATAACGATCTGTGGGGAACAGACATGACATTTGGATTCCAGAGTGCAGTTGATATCGCAACAGATACGATTGACAGAATCCATACGACAGCAACTTCCCACAGCCGTGTATTTATTATCGAGGTTATGGGTCACAAAGTAGGTCATGTAACTCTGCATGCCGGAATTGCAGGCGGAGCAGACATAATTCTTCTTCCGGAGATCCCATATGATATTAAAGCGATCAAGAATGTGATCGACAAACGTACACAGGCAGGTAAGAGATTTACAATCCTTGCTGTTGCAGAGGGTGCGATTTCCAAAGAAGATGCAAAACTGAAAAAGAAAGAATACAAAGAGAAGCTGGCAAACAGAAAATATCCTTCTATCGCTTACGAACTGGCAGAACAGATTGAAAAAGAGACAGACAAGGAAGTTCGTATCACAGTTCCCGGACACACACAGAGAGGTGGCACACCTTGTGCTTATGACCGTGTATTTGCAACAAGAGTCGGAGCGAAGGCAGCAGAATTGATCCTGAATGAAGAATACGGATATATGGTAGCCATGAGAAATGGTGAGACAGTGAAAGTTCCGTTGGAAGAGGTTGCAGGAAAGCTGAAATATGTTGATCCGAACTGTGGTCTGATCAAAGAAGCGAGAACAATCGGTATCAGCTTCGGAGACGAGGTGTAATTCATGTCATATACGGCGCTATACAGAAAGTTCCGTCCTTCTGAATTCGAAGATGTAAAAGGACAGGATCATATTGTTACAACGCTTCAGAACCAGATTAAGGCGAACAGGATCGGACATGCGTATCTGTTTTGCGGAACGCGAGGAACCGGTAAGACAACGGTTGCGAAAATATTTGCGAAGGCAGTAAACTGTGAGCACCCGGTAAATGGAAGTCCATGCGGAGAGTGTGAGATGTGTAAATCTATCGCTGCCGGCACTTCAATGAATGTGATCGAGATCGATGCTGCATCGAACAATGGTGTTGATAATATCCGTGAGATCCGGGAGGAAGTGACATATCGACCGACAGAAGGTAAGTATAAAGTATACATTATTGACGAGGTGCATATGCTTTCCATTGGAGCATTTAACGCATTGCTTAAGACACTTGAGGAGCCGCCGGAGTATGTTATTTTTATTCTGGCGACTACAGAAGTGCATAAAATCCCAATTACGATTCTTTCCAGATGTCAGCACTATGATTTCAAGAGAATCAGCATTGAGACAATTACAGACCGTATGCGTGATCTGATGCAGACAGAACAGGTAGAAGTGGAAGAAAAAGCACTTCGCTATATCGCAAAGGCGGCAGACGGATCTATGCGTGATGCACTCAGTCTGCTGGATCAGTGTATTGCATTTTATCTGGGACAGAAGCTGACGTATGATCATGTGCTTGAAGTACTTGGTGCGGTGGATACGGATGTGTTCAGCCGCCTGCTTCGGAAAGTATTGGAAAGAGATGTTGCCGGAGTTCTTGATATCGTGGAAGATCTGGTTATGCAGGGACGTGAACTGACCCAGCTGGCCACAGATTTTACATGGTATCTGAGAAATTTGCTTTTGGTTAAAACTTCTGATAATATAGAGGACGTGCTGGATGTGTCTACGGAAAATATGCTGCAGCTCAAGGAAGAATCAAAGATGATCGAACTTGATATGCTGTTGCGTTATATCCGTATATTCTCAGAACTTTCCGGTCAGCTGAAGTATGCAACGCAGAAGAGAGTACTTCTGGAAGTTGCACTGATCAAGCTTTGTACTCCGGCGATGGAGACTGGTCAGGATGCACTTCTAGACAGAATCCGTGCGGTAGAAGACAAAGTAGAGAAAGGACTTGCTGCAGCCGCAGATATGCCGCAGCGAGTTGTTTACGTGAATGGAGATGATGCGTCATCATCCGGATCAGGCGTTGTGGGAAGCAGGAAGGTGAAACCGGAGCTGCCGAATGCAATTCCGGAGGATGTGCAGGAAGTGGTGAAGAATTTCCGTTCTATCGCAGATGAAGCGTCAGGTATGATCAGAGGCTTTCTTAAAAAAGCAAGACTGAGTCTTGGTGGTGACAATCGTTTGCTGATTGTACTGCCAGATGCTATGTCGGCAGATATGGTTGGCAGAGAAGATCATGTGCAGGAACTTGAACAGCTCATTGAAGAGAAGATTGGAAAGAAAGTCGAGGTGGATGTCCGTCATGTAGAAGAGGGCAGACACTTTGAGGATACATTTGTGGACATAGAACAGAAAATAAATATGGAAATAACAGTGGAGGATTAGACATGGCAAAGCGTGGAGGATTTCCAGGCGGCGGAATGCCGGGAAATATGGCGAATCTGATGAAGCAGGCACAGAAGATGCAGCGTCAGATGGAAGAGCAGCAGAAAGAACTTGAGACAAAAGAGTTCACAGCAGCTGCAGGCGGCGGAGCAGTAGAAGTAACTGTATCCGGCAAAAGAGAAGTAACAAAAGTAAAACTTGCAGAAGAAGTTGTAGATCCGGACGACATTGAGATGCTGGAAGATCTGATCGTAGCAGCGACAAATGAAGCACTGCGTCAGGTTGAGCAGGAGACAAATGCAGCAGTATCTAAGATGACAGGCGGATTTGGCGGTCTTGGAGGCGGAATGTTCTAATGGATTACTACAGTAATCAGATCAGCCGTCTGATCGAGGAGTTCTCGAGACTTCCGGGAATCGGGAATAAATCAGCACAAAGACTTGCATTTCATGTGATCAATATGCCGGTAGAGCAGGTAGAAGGACTTGCGAATGCGATCGTAGATGCCCGAAAGAATGTCCGTTACTGTAAGGAGTGCTGTACGTTGACGGATAAGGATATCTGCCCAATCTGCAGCAATCCGGACAGAGATCATAAGACAATCATGGTAGTGGAGACACCGCGTGATCTGGCAGCGTATGAGAAGACCGGAAAGTACAACGGAGTCTATCATGTACTTCATGGAGCAATTTCTCCAATGCTTGGAATCGGTCCCGGGGATATCCGTCTGAAAGAATTGATGGAGCGTCTGCAGGGAGATGTGGATGAAGTGATCATTGCGACGAATTCCAGTCTGGAAGGCGAGACAACAGCAATGTATATCAGTAAACTTATCAAACCGGTCGGAATCAAGGTGAGCAGGATTGCCAGTGGTGTTCCGGTTGGTGGTGATCTGGAATACATTGATGAGGTAACACTGCTCCGGGCATTGGAAGGAAGAACAGAATTGTAAAAGCATTTGAGACACCGGCAGGAGGGACTGGAAGTATACGGAATTTGAACCGGTCAGTATTTATCATGTGGAATATGAGCCACAGATCGTGGTTCGTGGAACAACGTCTTATGCGAAGACAAAATAGTTGATGTATAGACGCTGAATTATTTAAAATTAATGTAACTGTTCAGAGCCAACCTCCAAAATGCTACGCATTTCGGAGGTGTGGCGTATCCGCCAAATAAAATTTCAAAAACAGTCTAAAAAATGCAAGCATTTTATACCTTTTTTGAAATTTTGCTTGGCTCTGAACAGTTACAAATTAATAAAAAATAATAAAATTATTACTAATAAAAACAACCAAAACAAACGATTCTGATTTTAGAAAATGTTGATAAAGCCTTTAAAATAAAGATTTTTATACAGAATAAAAACGATTGATATTAACTAATATTAATAAAAACGGTTAATATGTCGGATTATTAAGTGAAAAATGACTATTAATAATTTTTCAGACAGTTGACCTCAGGTTTTGGAAGCTATATAATCAGCTCATAAACAAACGAATTACTGCTGGAAAAACAGTGAGTTGTATCAGTGGTAAGAGGAAGATTCATGTATAGGAGGACTTAAAAATGAAATTTTTTATCGACACGGCTAATGTAGAGGATATCAAGAAAGCAAATGACATGGGAGTGATCTGCGGAGTTACAACAAACCCGTCTCTGATTGCAAAAGAAGGACGTGTTTTTGAAGAAGTTATCGCTGAGATCGCATCTATCGTAGACGGACCAATCAGTGGAGAGGTTAAGGCTACAACAACAGATGCAGAAGGCATGATCGCAGAAGGACGTGAGATTGCAAAGATCCATCCGAACATGGTAGTTAAGATTCCTATGACAGTAGAAGGCCTGAAGGCTGTTAAAGTTCTTACAGCAGAGGGAATCAAGACAAATGTAACTCTGATCTTCACAGCAAATCAGGCACTTCTTGCAGCAAGAGCAGGAGCTACTTATGTTTCTCCGTTCCTTGGACGTCTGGATGACATTTCTACAAAGGGAGTTGACCTCATTGCAGAGATCGTAGAGATGTTCGAAGTAGCAGGAATTGAGACAGAGATTATCGCAGCAAGTGTACGTAATCCAATCCATGTAACAGAATGTGCACTGGCAGGAGCAGATATTGCAACAGTACCTTACAAGGTAATCGAACAGATGACACATCACCCACTGACAGATGCAGGTATCGAGAAGTTTAAAAAGGATTATATTGCTGTTTTTGGTGAGTAATCAGGGAAATAACGTTAAGACTGAAAATGGAATCAGAATGGAAATTAAAAAGGAGATATCATGAACAAGTTAGAGCTTATGAAAACTGCGAATGAGATCCGGAAAGGGATTGTAACAGCACTGCATAGCGCAAAGGCCGGACATCCAGGTGGATCTCTCTCAGCAACAGAGATTTTTACATACCTTTATTTTGAAGAGATGAACGTAGACCCGAAAGATCCAAAGAAAGCGGATCGCGATCGTTTCGTTCTTTCTAAAGGACACACAGCTCCGGGATTATATTCTACACTTGCACAGAAAGGATTTTTCCCGAAGGAAGATCTCGTGACACTTCGTCATACAGGATCTTATCTGCAGGGACATCCGGACATGAAACACATTCCAGGTGTTGATATGTCTTCAGGATCTCTTGGACAGGGAATTTCAGCAGCTGTAGGTATGGCAATCGCAGGAAAGCTTGACAATGCAGACTACAGAGTATACACACTGCTCGGAGACGGTGAGATCCAGGAAGGTCAGGTATGGGAGGCTTCCATGCTGGCAGCACATAGAAAACTGGATAATCTCGTTGTTATCGTTGATAATAACAATCTTCAGATTGACGGAGCAATTACAGAAGTCAACTCTCCGTACCCGATCGATAAGAAGTTTGAGGCATTTAATTTCCATGTAATCAATATTGATGGAAATGACTTTGATCAGATCGATGCTGCATTCAAAGAAGCAAAGACAGTCAAAGGACAGCCGACAGCTATTATTGCTAAGACAGTAAAAGGAAAAGGTGTATCCTTCATGGAGAACCAGGTAGGATGGCACGGAAAAGCTCCGAACGATGAAGAGTACAAGATTGCAATGGAAGAATTAGAGAAAGCAGGTGAAGCATTATGTCAGAAGTAAAGAAGATCGCAACAAGAGACAGCTACGGTAATGCTTTGGCTGAACTCGGAACAGAACATGATAACGTTGTAGTACTTGATGCCGATCTGGCAGCAGCTACAAAGACAGGTATATTCAAGAAAGCACATCCGGATCGTTTTATTGATTGCGGTATTGCTGAGTCTAATATGATCGGTGTTGCAGCAGGTCTTGCAACAACAGGAAAAGTTCCATTTGCAAGTTCTTTCGCAATGTTCGCAGCAGGACGTGCATTTGAGCAGGTAAGAAACTCTGTTGGATATCCACACCTGAATGTAAAGATTGGTGCAACACATGCCGGAATCTCTGTAGGAGAAGATGGAGCAACACATCAGTGTAATGAGGATATCGCTTTGATGCGTACAATTCCGGGAATGGTTGTAATTAACCCAGCTGATGATGTAGAGGCAAGAGCAGCTGTACGTGCTGCTTACGAGCATCAGGGACCGGTATATCTGAGATTTGGACGTCTCGCAGTGCCGGTGATCAATGACAGACCGGATTACAAGTTTGAGCTTGGAAAAGGTGTTGTGTTAAGAGAAGGAAAAGACCTGACGATCATTGCAACAGGACTTCCTGTAAGTAACTGTCTGGAAGCAGCTGAGAAGCTTGCAGCAGACGGAATTGATGCGAAAGTGATCAATATCCATACAATCAAACCTCTCGATGAGGAACTTGTTGTAGCAGCTGCAAAAGAGACAGGAAAAGTTGTTACAGTTGAAGAGCATTCCGTTATCGGCGGACTTGGAAGTGCTGTATGTGATGTACTTTCAGAGAAAGCTCCGACACAGGTTATGAAGATCGGTGTGAATGATACATTCGGTGAGTCTGGTCCGGCACTTGAGCTTCTGAAGAAGTATGGTCTTGATACAGACAGCATCTACGAGAAGATCAAAGCATTTGCAAAATAATCTGTAACTGTTCAGAGCCAAGCAAAATTTCATAAAACAGGTGTAAAATGCTTGCATTTTTAAGACTGTTTTTGAAATTTTATTTGGCGGATACGCCACACCGACGAAATGCGTAGCATTTTGGAGGTTGGCTCTGAACAGTTACAATAATCTAATAAAAAGAACGCTTCGCGCTTTCTGTTTACAGAATATCTGCAATCAGAGAGTACCGGAGCGTTTTTTGATGTTTGGAGATATTAAGAAAATGCCGTGCACGAAAAGTAATATTTGTCGAACTTACCTGACACTAATTGATAAAATCTCCCGATTTCCTTGTGCTATGTTAAGGGCAATCCCCGGGAAATTAAATAAAAGTGATAGAAAGGTGAGTATAAAATGGAGAGACAGATTCCAAAAAATGTGCGTCAGATAGGAAATGTGAGTGATAGTCCAAAAATCTATGTGGAAGATTATGTAGATACTTTTTTTCTTCAGTTAAGTGAAAAAAGCGAGAAAGAAAAACAACCAGAAGGAGCCTTTCTGATTGGTGAAATGCAGAAGCAGGACAATGAAGAATATATTTATATTTATGGTGCGATAAAAATAAAAGAGTTAAAAAAGGAGGGCGGTGAATACCTGATCAATGACAAGATATGGAAATGTGGTTGTGAAGAATGCAGCCAGTATTTTGAAGAAGGAGAAATCATAGGCTGGTTTGTGACAGAGCATGATTTACAGCTGGCTCCGGGTTCTATCAACGTAAAGCTGCATAAAAAATTATTTCCAAAGAAAAATACCGTTCTTGTTATGAAAGATTCGACAAACCAGGAAGATGTATTTTTTGTACATAAGCTGGGAGATCTGATAGAAATTGGAGGACATTATACTTATTACGAGAAGAATCCGTGCATGCAGAATTATATGATTGCAAGTCGAAAAAAAAATGGGGCAGTTCAGACAGAAAATGTGGAAGATACGGCTGCACAAAGCTTTCGTTCTCTGGTACGTGAACGGGGCGGTCAGAAAAGAGAAAGAAGGACAGGCAGTCTGATGTATGGAATCAGTACATGCCTTGTACTGGTCCTGATCGTGATGGGTGTTTCTATGATGAATAATTTCAGCAAAATGAAATCCCTCCAGAATAAGATAAATGTGGTTGCCGAGGGGGAAAAGCAAACATCCTCACCTGATGTGAAAGAGACGAGTGGAGCAGCAGCTACTGTGGAGAAAAATCAGGAAGCAGCAGATACAGACAAGGAATCCGCAGAGATAACGGAAGAAAATGAAGGGGAAGAACAGACGGAAGATAAGAATACAGAAAGTGTTCCGGTTTCCGGGACTGCCGTTGCAGCAGATGAAAATGATGATATTTATGTGGTGGAAAAAGGAGATACCCTTGCAATTATCAGTAAAAAAATGTATGGAGATGTTAGTCATGTAGATGCGATCAGCCGGATGAATGGATTACAGAATGGGAATCTGATCTATATTGGACAAAAATTGATATTGCCATAAATCCGTGTTATACTGTGAAAGATAAGTGAAAGCTAAAAGTGTATCAACAGAAAAAGGTGCACTGGACAAACGATAAGGGGAGCAATATGGCGCGAAAGAAAATGTCGAATTTACAGGTGGTAAAAACGCAGGATGATAGAAAAGCGCTGAGACAAAGGGAAAGAAGGATCAAACGCCGGAGAAGAAAAGAACTTCTTACCTATATCATCCTGATTGCGATGGCAATCTGCGGAACATACCTCCTTTTAGATAGTAAGACTTATGGCACAGTCCGCAAGGCAGACAGTTACGCGAAAGACCTTTCGGACAGGAATAATTACGTTCAGTTTGCAGATGGAATTGTGCGTTATAATCATGACGGTGTGGTATTTCTAAATAAGAAGAATGAGGAAAAGTGGATTCAGCCAACACAGCTTCAGACACCGGTGATTGTTGTGAAAGACGATGTGTTTGCGGTTGCTGACAGCGGAGGCAACAGTATTCTCGTATTTACAAAAAATGGGTTGAAAGGTGAGATTCAGACGACATTACCGATTGAGAGAATCGCAGTATCGAATCAGGGAATTGTCAGTGCAATTTTAAAAGATGAGACTTCACCGAAGATCATATCCTATGATGCGGCAGGAAATATTCTGGTAGAGCAGCAGATTACGATTGGAAATACAGGATATCCGATCGCATTGGATTTGTCTGATGATGGAAAGGTTCTGGCAGTTTCTTATCTTTATACCAAAGGAACACAGGTGCAGAGCAGGATCGGATATTATAATTTTGATGCTGCCGGCAAAGAGAAGGCAGATAACAAAGTGACAGCAGATACTTATGAAGATATGCTGATCGGCGAGATTTTCTTTATGGGAAATGACAGATCTGTTGCAGTTGGAGATAATGGATTTGAGATTTATACAGGAAAAGATACTCCAAAGCAGATAAAAGAAGTGAAAGTGAATCAAGAGATAAAAAGTGTTTTCCATTCGGATTCTTATTTTGGATTTGTCCTGCTTAATCAGGAGAAGTCAGGGTATGAGTTGAGAATGTATAATCAATCAGGAGATACTGTGTTCAGTAGAGAGATACAGGGAGATTATAGTCATGTAAAGATGGATGGAGACAATATCATTCTGTATGATGGAAGTAAGTGCTGTATTTATACAACGACAGGAATCCTGAAGTTTAAGGGAGACCTTGGAGCAGATGCGCAGGAAATCTTTGATGCATTTGGCCTGAACAGATACTATGTGATGAGTGATAATGAACTGCGAATTGTTTATTTGACAAAATAGGAGAGATATATGGAGAATTGGTTGTTACTTGCAGTCGGGATTGTGTTTTTAGTCTGCATGATTGCCGGCTTTGTGAAGGGATTTCTCAGAATTGGTTTATCCCTTCTGTCAACAATATTGACACTGGTACTGGTGTCATTCCTTTCCCCATACGTGTCGGATGCGCTGATGAAGCATACACCGGCGCAGGACGTACTGGAGAAGAAGATAGTGGAAGCATTTATGCCAGAGCTTTCAGCAGATGATCTATTGAAAGCGAATCTCAGTGGAACACCTCTGGAGAATTTAACGGTAGACCAGATTAAATCATTAAGCGAATCTGGATGGGACAAACTGGGGATAACTGCACAGGATATCCTGAAAGTGGTCGGAGATCTTCCAAAAGATACACAGATCCGTGAGATTGAGAATTCAATGTTGCCACAGTTTTTGAAAGATGCATTGCTGGAAAATAATAATACTGCGATTTATGAAGAACTGGATGTTACAACTTTCCCAGAATATGTTGCAGCCTATATTTCACGAATGATTCTCAATGTTGTGTCATTTCTTGTGACATTTTTGATTGCGATCATTCTTGTAAGCGCATTGATGTATGCAGTGAATATTATTGGTGAACTTCCGTTACTTGGTGCAATCAATCATCTGGCGGGAGGAGTGCTTGGAATTGGTCTGGGATTTATTATCGTATGGATCGCATTCCTTGTGCTGACTCTGATTTATACGACAGAGATTGGAACAACGTGTTATGCGATGGTTGAGCAGAGCGTGATCTTGACGTTTTTGTACAATCATAATCCACTGTTGATCTGGTTACTTGGATTCCGGTAGGAAAAATAAAAGAAAAATATTAAAAATAGGGTTGACACTCTCGATAAGCTATGATATCATGTAGAAGTTCTGTTGAGGACATACATATGGGGGATTAGCTCAGTTGGGAGAGCGCCTGCCTTGCAAGCAGGAGGTCACGAGTTCGACTCTCGTATTCTCCACTAGGATTACGGATTGTGCGTTGCACAGTCCGTTTTTTAATATATTAGGAAAGTTCTTTCCTAATATATTAAAACGCTCCGCTAGGGATGTGCAACAAAAAAACATCCCACAGCGCGAAATCTGTGAGATGTTCTTCATAGCTCCCCCTGTTGGACTTGAACCAACGACACTTCGGTTAACAGCCGAATGCTCTACCGACTGAGCTAAGGAGGAATATTTCCTTGTCTTATCGACGAAAAATATATTATCATATTTAAATGGTCTTTGCAAGAGAAAATTTTAAAAAATGTAAAAAATCTTAAAGAAATCTAATTTTATCTCTTTCAAGTCATAATCAGAAATCCAGCGTCATACATATATTAGACAGGAGGGCAGATATAAAATATATCGACAGTACTTCCTGAAAGGTAACAATTCAATTTAAGACAGGAGAGGGCAAAATGCGAAGAAAGCTGAGAAGACATTTTGCATTTCTGATGGCGGTGCTGATGATGCTGTCGTTGATGGGGGTTCAGGTACTGGCAGAAGGTGTACAAGTTGAGGCTGTACAAACTACAGAGGGAACAGATTGTACCGTGCTCCCGGAAGAAACAGATGCGGAAGAGACTTCCCGATCAGAAATGCAGAAACCAGACGCAAAAGAATCTCCCCCTGAGTCTGGAGTAGTAACAGAGGAAGGGAAAAGTACCGATTCAGAGAAAATTTCAGTTGCTCTTAAAGATGAGATTCTTACAAAAGGTTCTCTGACAGCAGATGTTAGTGGAACAACAGAATCAGATCAGATTGCTTATCAGTGGCAGGTAAGTGAAAACGGTCAATGGAAAGACATTGAGGATACAGCGACTGTGGATAGTAGAAAGCAATCCTATGAAGTTGCAAGAGATGGTGCACAGAAGACATTTCGTGTGAAAGTGACAGTAAATGAGGCGGTGACAGTTTATTCTTCCGAATACAAGGTGAATTATTATGACAAGCTTCAGAATGGAAGTTTTGAGACGCCAAAAGTATCTGATGCAGGAACACTGACTTATAAGAATGCACATTTTATCCAGGTAGCAAATGGAACGAATGATTTATATTGGAAAACAACAGCGAAAGGTGCATATTTTGGCTCTGGAACTCAGAGAGATTATTATATCGAGATTGCAGATGGAAGCCGAAGTTATTATGGAAATACGGTTAATGATCCAAAACCGGTTTATAACATCAGCAGTGCGGCACAGGGAAATCAGTTCGCAGAATTAAACTGTGAGGAACCAGGGGCTCTTTATCAGGATGTTTTGACAGAACCAGGGACAGTCCTTCACTGGGGATTGGAACATGCCGGACGCTGGGGAACAGACACGATGGCGGTTATCATCAGTGATACGAAATCAATGAGTTCTGATTGGAATCCGGCAGGATCTGGATTTGATCAGAGTAATCCTGATGTGCAGGCGGTATTGTCAGATAAAACTGGGAAATGGACTTATCACTATGGAGATTATACAGTTCCGGCAGGGCAATATGTTACTCGATTTTATTTTGTGGCAGTAGCGGCAGCAAATGGAAATCTGTCAAATGGAAACCTGCTCGATAACATTTCTTTTGGAAAGGATCTCCCCAACCCACCGGCTAAAACAGGTAATCTGATAATCACAAAGCAGGTGGAAGGAATTGCAGCAAGTCAGATTCCGGACGAGTCCTTTACATTTCAGATAAAACGGGGAGAAGAAGTGATCGAAGAAGTGAAGCTTCCGCAAAATGGTCAGTGGAGTGCATCGCTCCAGGCGGTCGAACCAGGGGAATATACAGTGACGGAGATTGCTCAGGAACAGAATAACTACAGGCTGGAGCATACCTTTTATCTCGTGGGACAGGAAAGTCAGGCAGAGGGGATGACAGCACGAATTGATGTAGCGAAAGAGCAGACTGCAACAGTAACTTATACGAATCAGTATCAACCGCTTATGGTTGTTCCGACAGGAGTTGAGAACAGGATGTTTCCTACAATCCTGATGGAAACAGCAGGTATAACAGGAGGAGCAGTTTTTCTGTTTCTTCGAAGAAAGAGGAAAGAAAAAGATTCATGAAATTAAAAGGAGAGATTCATCTTTTTCTGATTCGTCTTGCATTTCTTCTGGTGTTTCTGTGGGTTTTGTTCGGGCTGTTGTTTGGCATTACAACGATGAAAAACAATGACATGTCGCCACGCATCAGTGCGGGAGATCTGCTCTTTTATTATCGACTGGAAAAACCAAAAAGCGGGGATGTGGTGGTTCTTCAGAAAGCAGGAGAGAAATATGTGGGCAGAGTGATCGCAGTCGGCGGCGATACAGTAGAGATTACAGAGGACGAAAAGGTAAAGATCAATGGAAGTAAGATTGTGGAAAATGATATTTTCTATGATACACCGCAATACGAAAGTGACACGGTCTATCCACTGACGCTGAATAGCGGAGAATATTTTATTCTGGGAGATCAACGGGGAAATGCAAAAGACAGCCGGTATTTTGGAGCTGTGAAGGACAAGGAGATAAAAGGCAGAGTAATTACGGTGCTCCGCCGGTCAGATATCTGAAACCCGGAAATCAGAGTAAAAAGTGAGGTAGAGATTATGAATAAGAAAACAGCAGGACGTATTTCAGCAATGGCAATGGCGAGCATGATGATGATGTCAGTTTGCGTGGTAAATGCGTCAGCCGAGGAAAATGAACCGATCACACAGCTGAATCTGAAGAAAACGGTGACAACGGATGGAAATACATACCAGCCAAATACATCATTTTCGTTTCATGTGGAGAATGGTGAAGCAGCAGAAAATTGGAGAGATAATGTAGTATATGCCGGTGTGACAGGTGGAATCACGGGCACTCAGACAATCGGATTCCAGCCATCAGGAGAAGATACACTGGCAGCAGCTTACAGCAAGAATGCAACATTGGAAATTAATGCAGGGGTATTTGAACATGCTGGTGTTTATCATTATGTTGTGACTGAAGATGCAGGCTCCTATGAAGGAATCGATTATGATACAGCAGGCAGAGATGTTTATCTTTTTGTATATAACGGAGCAGATGGAGCACTTTATGTTGGAAATGTAATTACAGAAAATAATGGTGAAAAAGGTGATCTTGAATTTATCAATGATTATGGTGCAGAAAATGATACAACGCATGATGTGACGATCAAAAAAACGATCACAGGTAATCAGGGAGTTAAAAATAAATCCTTCGAATTCAAGGTTGCGGTGAATGGTGGACAGGGAGAACTCTACAAAGTTGTAGTGAAGAAAAATGCAAATGCACAGGCACTTACAGAATACATCACAAGCAATGAAGCAGAAACTTCTTATCAGATTTCTGATACAGGTTCAATTACAATTTATGGATTGACAGAATCTGATAAATACACGGTAACAGAGACCGATGCGAATAAAGATGGATATACTACTACGATTGATGGAGAAACAACTGCGACCGGAACAAAGACAGGAACTACAAAAGAAGATGGTACAGTAGTTCAGTATGTGAATGAGAAAGATGCGGCTGTAGTAACAGGCGTTGCAAAGAAATACACACCATACGTATTACTTGTGGGTGCGGCAGGCGCATTTGGATCAGTTTTCTTTCGTAGAAAAAGAGCATGATAAACGAAACGACAGAAGGTCAGGAGGCAGGGGAGCAGAGGGAAGAGCTGTTTTTTAAAGTTATAAAAGCGGGAAATAAGATATTGGAAATTCTGGCAGCGCTCTTTATTATTCTTATGCTTCTTTATGGTGCCTATTCATTATGGGATACCTGCCAGATCAACCGACGTGCGTTTATCAGTGGAGAATTGATGAAATATAAACCTGCAGGGAAAACGGATGAAAGTCCGTCCCTGCAGGAACTTCAGAAAATCAATCCGGATGTGTGTGCCTGGCTGACGGTAGATGGAACAAAGATTGATTATCCGGTTGTGCAGGGAGAAACAAATCTGGAATATATCAATCAGGATATTTATGGAGAATTTGCTCTTTCAGGAAGTATTTTTCTGGATAGCAGAAATGACAGAAAATTTATTGACAGTTACAGTTTATTATATGGTCACCATATGGATAATGGCGCAATGTTTGGGGATGTGATGAATTATAAAGAAAAGGAGTATTTTGAATCGCACAAAACAGGTACGCTATATTTGAATGAACAGTTAGAAAAAATCCAGTGGTTCGCCTGTGTGGAGACAGATGCGTATGATGAAGTTATTTATAATCCACAAGATTATAAGAAAGAGAATCTGGAAGAACTGATGGAATATATAAAGGCACATGCCGTGCAGTATCGTCTTCCTGAGAAAAAAGGAAAAGAGGGGTGGAACAGGATCATTGGCTTATCTACTTGTTCTAACGATCAGACGAATGGAAGAGTAATACTTTATGGATTTTTATATGATAGGGACAGGTAGATAAAGAATGATGTAGCGCAACGCCGTTGCATATTTGTCTGTTGAATGTTAAAATGTGAATGTCATTCAGGTTTAGGTCAAAGCTAGAAAAAGAGCGAAAATGGATCTGGATAATTTCGAAAATCAGGGAAATAAAGGCAGGCAGTATACGATGACGATAAAAGAGATTGCGCAGATGGCCGGGGTGTCCAGCGCAGCAGTATCAAGATATTTGAATGGCGGATATGTGAGTGAACAGAAAAAGGAGCAGATCCGTAAAGTGATTGAGAAGACGGGATATCAGCCGTCTACTCAGGCAAGAATCCTAAGAACCGGACGTACACATCTGGTTGGTGTGGTGGCTCCGAAGATCAATTCAGAATCAATCAGCCGGATCACAGCGGGAATTGAACAGGTTCTTTCGGCAAGAGGGTACCAGATGCTTCTTGCAAGCACGGATAATCAGCCAAAGAATGAGCTGACTTATCTGAGAATCTTTGAAAGTTATCCGGTAGATGGAATTGTACTGATCGGTACAGTGCTTACAGACGAGCATCGGAGATTTTTAAAAGAATCAAAGGTTCCGGTTGTGATTGTGGGACAGGAGACAGAAATGGCAAGCTGTATCTATCATGATGATTTTGGTGCGGGAAGAGCAATGGGACAAGAAGTTGCGGTGAAAGCACTGAAGCGGAATGGTGGAAGACCTGAAGATTGCAAAATTGCATATATTGGTGTTACTCGTGAAGATAAGGCAGCAGGTGCTGCCAGAGAAGACGGGTTCCGCAAGGGACTTCAGGAAGCAGGGATTACTTTCGATGATCATCGGTACAGACGCGAATCAGAATTTACAATGAGCGGCGGATATGAAGCAGTAGTGGATTTGTTGAGTGAAGAAAATGGAATCGATATCATATCATGCGCAACAGATACGATTGCAGCAGGAGCAATCGAGGCATTGATCGCACAGAGTAAAAAGGCGGTTCCGGAATCGGTTCAGAATTCTGGTGCAAGGATGCTGCACATTTTGGAACAGTCTGGTATCTGTGTCACAGGATTTGGTGATAATCAGATGTTAAGGGCTGTGACAGGCGGTATTCCAACGGTTCATTTTGGGTATAAAACGAGTGGAATCAAGGGGACAGAGCTCTTACTTGAACAGATTGAAGAGAAAAATCCGGTGCCGGTGCATATGAAGCTGGGATTCCAAATCGTGAATGGGTTTGAATGAACGTAACTAAGAGTATAGTGCAAGTTAAACAAAACAGAAGAATCAGAATTAGTAAAAATGCCATCTTTACAAATGGCATTTTTTTATTTAATATAAAACCATAAGATATGAAAACGATTACACATAAAACATAGAAGGAAGGGAGAGTAATCATGGATTACAGGAAAACAGCCCAGGAGATTCTGGGATATGTAGGTGGAAGTAAGAATATTGTATCCGCGGCGCACTGCGCAACGCGTCTTCGTCTTGTTATCGCAGATAATAGTAAGGCAGATAAAGAGGCAATAGAGAATGTGGATGGAGTAAAGGGAGTATTTGAGGCATCTGGACAGCTTCAGATTATTCTTGGAACAGGAACAGTGAATAAGGTGTTTGATGAATTTATCGCGATCGCAGGTATTACAGCAAGCACAAAAGCTGAGGCAAAGGAAGCAGCGGCAGAGAAGCAGAACTGGTTTATGAAGGCCATCAAGCTGTTAGGTGATATTTTTGTACCGATCATTCCGGCCATCGTAGCAAGTGGTTTCCTGATGGGAATCATGAATGCGTTGGATTTCATGAATGCAAATGGATTTTTAGCAATTGATACAAGCAGTTCTATTTATGTGTTTGCGAATCTGTTCAGTAATATCGCTTATACATTTCTGCAGATTCTGATTGCATTTTCAGCTGCGAAAGCATTTGGTGCAAACCAGTATCTTGGAGCTGTTATCGGTATGATCATGATTCATCCGTCACTGCAGAATGCATATACAGTTGCAACAGAAGGTGTACAGCAGACACAGAGCGTATTCTTCGGACTGTATCACATCGACATGGTTGGATACCAGGGACATGTAATCCCGGTTATTATTGCAGTATGGATCCTTTCTGTATTAGAGAAGAAGCTGCACAAGGTAGTTCCGGCAGCACTTGACCTGTTTGTAACACCACTTGTCAGCGTATTCGTGACAGGATATCTTACACTTTCTATCGTAGGACCGATCTTCGTATGGGGTGAGAATGCGATCCTTGGAGCAATCCAGTGGATGCTGACACTTCCGCTCGGACTTGGAAGTCTGATCATGGGAGGTTTGTATGCACCGACAGTAGTAACAGGTATTCATCAGATGTACACAGCCATTGATATTGGTCAGCTGGCAAAATACGGAGTAACTTACTGGCTTCCACTTGCAAGTGCAGCGAATGTAGCACAGGGTGCAGCAGCATTGGCAGTTGGTGTTAAGTCAAAAGATCAGAAGATTAAATCCCTTGCACTTCCGTCATCACTTAGTGCATTTATGGGAATCACAGAGCCGGCAATCTTTGGTGTAAACTTAAGATTCTTCAAACCATTTATCGCAGGATGTATTGGTGGAGGATGCGGAGCATTGTATGCGTCACTTGTACATCTCGGAGCAAAAGGAACTGGAGTAACAGGTATCTTCGGTATCCTGCTTTGCCTGAATCAGCCGCTTCAGTACATTATCGAGATGGCAATTTCAGTAGGAGTAGCATTTGTGATCTCCTTCATGATTTACAAAGATAAAGAGCCGGTAGTTAAGACAGCCGCAACAGAGACAACAGTTGAGAAAACAGAAGAGACAGAGAATGTAGTAGAAGCAGAAAATGTTTCAGCAGAAGAAATTACAAGCCCGGTAAACGGAAATGTTGTTGCGACAGCAGAAGTAGCAGATGAGACATTTGCATCAGAGATGCTTGGAACAACTGTTGCAGTTGAGCCAACAGATGGAAAGATTGTAGCACCATGTGACGGTGAAGTAATGAATATCTTCGATACAGGGCATGCAGTATGCATCGCAACGGAAGCAGGAGCAGAGCTTCTGATCCACATTGGAATTGATACAGTTTCCATGGATGGAAAAGGATTTGTAAAGAAAGTAGCAGATGGAGCAAAAGTTCGCAAGGGCGATGTGCTGATCGAGGCAGATCTGGATGCTATCAAAGCAGCAGGACATCCGGCAACTAC
>OLOD01000166.1_pt1 | contig 52794 bp, 45 predicted proteins | sample 1671921 | NCBI WGS metagenome assembly OLOD01 (sample SAMEA3136626, study PRJEB25190) | human gut metagenome | biome: human gut; feature: human-associated habitat; material: faeces | place: Austria | collected 2013
CTGATGAAGATACCGGCTATGGCAGCAAGGCGGAAAGTGACAGCATCGGCAACCAACGTATACGGGGCTTTTCCGGTTTGTCGTAATTATACCGTAAGGGCATAGCTGCGCCAGCCTTCTTCTGGCAAACGGCGTTCCCATGAAGCAGATTCAGGAATGGCTGGGGCACAGCGACTTTTCCACCACCGCCAATATTTACGTCCACCTCGATTACGCTTCCAAGCTCTCGTCTGCACAGGCAATGCTGGAGGGGCTGGGCTATGGCAATGCGTCAGCATGATGCCATACGCCCCAAAGACAGGGTGGACGGGCGATGTTCCGGCAGTCAAAACCACCGGCTGAGCCGGTGGCTTGAGTAAGCCCTAGAAGGGCATAATACTAGCAAAGCCCCTTAAGGGGCCACGAATGGGTCTGCCAACTGCATTCCTATCTCGTGGCAGGCCCCTCAAGGGGCCTTTTATTTACGCCTTGGTTCCCTTGCTACCCGTAAACGGGTCCGTGAATTCCTTAAGGCTTAACTGGTCTGCAATCTGGTCTTGTTCCAGCTGTCTCTTGATATACTCCTGGATTCTCTGCTTGTTTTTCCCAACAGTATCCACAAAATATCCTCTGGCCCAGAAATGCCGATTTCCATACTTGTACTTTAAATTCGCATGTCTGTCGAAAATCATGAGGCTGCTCTTTCCCTTGAGATATCCCATAACGTAAGAAATGCTGTACTTCGGCGAAAAACTTATCAGCATATGGATGTGGTCCGGGCAGGCTTCTGCTTCAATTATTTCAATATCCTTTTGCTCGCATAGTTTGCGAAGTATCTGACCAATATCTTTTTTTATTTGGCCATAAATCACCATTCTCCGATATTTCGGTGCAAACACTACATGGTATTGACATCTCCATGTCGTATGGCTTAAACTATCTACGTCTTTGTTATTTTTCATTTCAAAGATAAACCTCTCTGTTCCTAGAATGTGGTTGGCAAACCCACACTCTATTCTACAGAGAGGTTTCTCTTTGTCTAGGGCTAAAGCCGTTTTTATTCCACCAGCTTAGCTGGTGGTTTTTCTTCACTCAAGTTCTTAAGAAAGAATGGACAGACGAATAAAATTCATCTGTCCATTCGATTTAGCGGAGCATCAGGGAGTCGAACCCTGGCACCGGTCTCCCGGCCTATCGCATTTCGAGTTAATCTTTGAAAAGGCAATATGATGATAACCAAGGCTGATACAGGCTGGTTTGTCCGCTGATTTTGGGCGATGTGTGGAGAGAAAATACGGCTAAACAAGCAAAAAATAATGTAGGTACGAAAATAAGCAAAATCGCCCGTTTTGGGGCAAAAATGGCGGCTTTTTGGGAGAAATGCAAGATAAGATGCAAGATAAGCCCTGCCCCAAAAGCCAGATAATAGTGCGGTCTTGCGGACACGAATGAGAAAAAATGCAAGAAACAAAAAAATGAAGTAGTGATTTTTCGGGTTTCACTTTACAAACAAGGAGAACCCGAAATGAAGAAAGAAACTGTAAGCAACGACTCTTTGAAAGAAAAAATTGAAAAAATCCTAACGCCCTATCCGGACCCGATGAGCCGCAACGATTTCCGCATCGTTTGCCATATCGGAACACGAACTTCGCTTTATCTCCTGCAAAGCGGACTTGTTCCCTGCAAAAACAACGGAAAGAAAACACGCTGCTATAAAATCGCCAAGAAGGATGTTGCCGAGTATCTCTACCGCCGAGAGTCCGACCCGATGCGCTACACCCCGCCCAGCGGGTGGTATTACAACTACCCCAAACACAAGAAACCAGCCGCATCGTTGGAGCGCAAGCTGAACTATACGGGCGAAGAACGGCTGTTGGCTAAGGAATGGTACGAGCAGCAGTTAGCAAATTACCCGGATGTACTGACCGTTGCGCAAGTCTGCGAGGTGACAGGCTACCAACGCCACACAATTCTGAAATGGTGCAGCAAGGGCTTGCTGAAAACCATCTTGCAGACACCCAAGTACATGATTCCCAAAGTATGGCTGCTGGAATTTGTGACATCCGATTTTTTCAACGAGATCAGCCGAAAATGTGGAAAACACTATGCCGCCATCAAGGAAATCGGTAATTCAAGCAAAGATAGATAATGTGTCTGAAAGCTCAGAAAATTTGTCAGGTTCGGGTAAGAAAAAGAGTATACGCAGGGCGATTTCAACCTCCTATCACGATATTGTTCCAATATCAAAAACATCCGAATCAAATTTTATGTTCTGATTTTGAATATTTTTTGCAAATATTGAAGTTAAAAATTGATTTTCTCCCTCAAATAGAGTATACTGAACGCAGAAAGCACTTGGGAGGATTTGCGATGCTTCTTCAATTTTCGGTCACAAACCACCGTTCCATCAAGGACACCGCCATCATCAGCATGAAAGCGTCCACGGATAAAAGTTTGTCGGACTGCCTGATTTCGTCAGATGGCAAAAAACAGCTTGTGCCTGTTCTTGCCCTGTATGGCGCAAATGCAGCCGGAAAGAGCAATGTTCTCCATGCACTCCTACTCATGCGTGAGATGGTCTGCGGCCGGTATGCCAAGCTGTTGAAAGGAGAAACTCTGCCACAGGAGCCGTTTGCCTTAACTGATCAAGATTCAGAACCGACCAGTTTTGAGGTCATCTACTTCTACAACGGCATCAAGTATGCCTATGGTTTCTCCTTTAATAAGACCGGAATACTGAACGAATATCTCTATCATTGGCCCAATGACAGGGAGGCGCTGGTCTTTTCCAGGGAAGGCGATAGTTATCGGTTCCGTGAGAATGCTCAGGAGCAGCTTACTCTTGCCGGACGCACAGCAGAAAACCGTCTTTACCTGTCCAGCTCCAATGAGTGGAACTGCCCTCAAACCGAGAAAGCATATCTGTGGTTCTTTGAAAAGTTGACCGGCTTCATGGGAACCGAAATGCGATTGGATGCAACCTTGTCAGCCATACGGCAGGGGGGCTCCGAAAAGAATCGCGTCCTGCATGAAATGCTACATGCAGACCTCGGCATCAAAGACATCCGTGTTACCGGCACCAAGGATGAGCCAATCATCTCGGCGCTGCACACGATAGATTCAGAAGATGGCGCTTCCAAGGGATTCTGGCTTCCTCTGGGGCTGGAATCAGTCGGCACACAGCGTTTCTTTTCCCGCATCGGGATGTGGTTGGCCGCTTTGGAATCCGGCGCAGTGCTGGTTGTGGATGAGATTGAGTCCAGTATGCATCCACTTCTGACCCGGCATCTGATTGAGATGGTACAGGATGCTGCCATCAACACCAACCACGCACAGCTTATCTTCACCACCCATGATACCGGGCTTTTGGATCTGACCCTGCTGCGCCGGGATCAGATCTGGTTTGCAGAGAAGAACGAAAAAGCCATGCAGACCGACGTCTATGCCTTGACAGACTTCTCCCCGCGAAAAGGCGAAAACATCGCCAAAGGATACCTGCAAGGCCGGTATGGGGCGATTCCGTTCATTGGAGGGAATGCAACATGGGTCGAATAAAGGAAATCAGCCGCAGGCCTACCCGAAGCAGAAAGCGGAATCCGGTCGTATACCTTATCTGCGAAGGCAGTGAAACCGAGATCCGGTATTTCAAGCGTTTCCGTAGTCGGGGCTGCAACATCGACATCATCCCGATTTCTTCCCAGTATAAGTCTGCTGACAGGCTTGTGCAGAAAGCCAAAGCTACCATGGGCAATAATCCTTACTATCCCGATGAAGGCGATTCTATCTGGTGTGTCTTTGACCGTGACGATAATTCCAATGAGGTACTTCTGCGTGCCAAGCAATCCGCAACTAAAGAGGGCTACCGCTTGGCCTATTCCAATCCGTCCTTTGAGTTGTGGTTTCTGTTGCACTTCTCCAACCAGCAAATGGAAGTTGAGGATTGTCAGGCATTGATCCGTTTGCTGAAGCAACCAGGCAGACTTCCTGATTACGAGAAAAATAAGGATTTCTTCAATACGTTAAAGCCTTTGCAAGCCGTGGCGGTTCAACGAGCCAAGACCCGTTCTGAGCAAATCCAGAACCAAGGCACTGAACCAATTTCACGCCAAAGCAATCCTTTGACAACAGTCTATGAACTCGTTGAATACCTGAACTCCAAAGTTTGAGAGGTGTCTTTATGGCATACCTGAAATTGATGATGGATGAAAGGGAAATCGCTCATCTGAGCGAAGATGGGCAGTATCTCTGCGCCAATGAGGGCGTGCCACAGTATGACCTGCCCTTGAACCTTTTTATTGGAAACAGCCGCAAGGTGCCGCTGGTCGATGTAGTCGTCTGGGCAAAGAAACGCATTTTCCCCGAAATCGGATGGATTGCAAAGAGATTCTGGAGATGATGGGACTGCCCGACTACAACGCATGGGAAATTGTCAAGCGCACCAATGCCTGCCTGATGGAGGACCCTTTCTGGCTGCACTTCAGCGAAGATGAGACCTTTGAGGATACCACGCACGGCAGGGCAAGAAAAATCATGGCCGAATATCAAAAGTTGATTGATACTAATTAGTATCAATTTGTATCAGTGCTACAGCAAAATCTGCGGAACGTCCACTTTAAGGTAGCAGTGCTGCTGTACGTACTTTCCATTCTCAAACATCCAGCTTTTTCAAAACATAATCCCTTGACCGCCCTGCTTTTCCCTTAAAGCAAGGCACATTTTAAGGGAAAAGTATGGTCATATAAGGTTCGAGGCAGCCCGACGGATTTATGAGCTCGCCTAATGGAAGTCTATTTCCAGCTGCATTTCAGCTTTGATATCATCTCAACTTTCCAATATAATCCATACTATATTTTCTGCTGAATTGCTTGCCACCAATTCCCCCAGGAAAAATCGATAAGAGGGATTGCCAGATAAAGCCGGAACTTATTACATTTATTCACTGTCATATTGTTCCGTTGTGTAGTTTTGATCAAAGGTCAAAGTTCTATTCCGCCACAAAATTATAGTTTGAATGATTGTCACTTTTACAAATACTTGCTCTAATTTTAAAAATGTTATAAATTTATAAGTATATGACGGAGGCAAGATATGAATTTCAAACCAGATGAAAAAAATATACGTAGTTTATTAAAATCCGGATGTCAGTTTGTGATTCCACGATTTCAAAGAGAATATTCTTGGGACAAGAAGAATTATCAAGAATTCTTTGAAGATATGATTAACAACTTAGTAGCATCAAGCGGAGTAATTAACGACGATCAATATTTTTTGGGAACAATGCTTTTTGTGGGAAATTTTGCAGAGAAGCCCGATAAGCCAATAGAAGTGGTAGATGGACAGCAGCGCTTAACAACTATAACCATTTTGTTTTCTGTGTTGTCTGATCGATTTCGTGAATTAGGAGAAGACACTCTTAGTAAGCAATTATTCAATTACATTACGACAACGGATGACAATGGTGAAAAAGTACGCGTTTTACAAAGCAAAAGCAGTTATCCTTATTTTGTATACTATATTCAAGACCGCGAAAAACAAATTCCGACAGTGCCAAGCACGGAGGAAGAAAATTGTATACAAGAAACATATGAATTCTTTTTGCAACAAACAGCTGAAAATTCGTTAAAAAAATTATTAAAAAAGCGAACAGGCGATGATATAGTCAACTCACTCTCATACGTGGATATTTTGAAGGCATTACGAGATCAAGTTTTGGACTGTACATTTATATCAATTGCGGCAGCAGATAAGGATCAAGCAAATAGGATATTTGCCATATTAAATGCCAAAGGAAAAAGGCTGGCGTATATTGATTTGATAAAGAATAAAATATTCGAGATATTAAAAGATGGCGTTAGCGGAACATTTGCTGAAGAATCTTGGAATGATATTAAGATGACTTTGAATTCAAGTTCGGAAACTGTTGGGATGGCTACATTTTTCAGGCACTATTGGATATCCAAGTACAAGAAGTGTAATGCAAGTATGCTTTATGATAGTTTCAATAAAACCATCCATCCAAATGAGTCCTCTTATCGTAACTTTTTGGAAGATTTCCTTTTAAATTCCAAAAATTACATGAAGATCACAAATCCAAAAAGAGAAGATTACGACAATCGTCGAGAGTATTTTTGGCTAGTCCAATCATTGAACACCCTAAATAAAACATTTAATGTAGTCCAAACAAGGATAGCGCTTTTGGCGTTGTATGATATAAAAGGACGTAATTTAGTATCTACCGATCAATTTAAAAAAGCCATATTGGCAATCGAAAATTTTCATTTTGCATTTACAGCAGTGTGTTCCATGCGAACAAACAATTTGGAAAAGATCTATTCTCGCTTTGCTATTGCGTTGCGGAAATGCACCAACAAATCAGAAGCAAGCAAGATAATTGATGAGAAATTGATTGTTCCTCTCGGTAAATTATATCCAAGTTATGATGTGTTTTCAGCAAAATTCAAAGAACTGTTTTTCACAAAAAAAGAGGATCCAGCAAATGTTAAATGCAAATATGCAATTTATAAATTAAATTGCTATTTTAGTGGAAAAGACATTTTCGAAGACGATGGAAGTATAGAACATATTCTCTCGGAAACAACTGGTGATCGCACTTTAAATATTGGGAACCTGATCCTTTTGGAAGGGAAAGTAAATAGTTCTGCCGGGCAAAAAAGTTATGTGGAAAAAATCCCTTGTTATCAAAAATCTCAGTATATATGGATAAAAAGATTTATAGAAGTGAATAAAGATTGGGATGAAGGTATGATTAACGAAAGAGCCGAAAGATTATCTGCAGTTTATTATAAAGAAATATTAAAGCAAGACCTTCCAAAAAACAACACAATTAAAGTAGAAGATGTTGTTTGATCTTTCTATACTGATTAATTGACACCGCCATTTAGCACGCTCTACGAATTTAAGACCGTTGAACACATATAGGACAGCAAAGAAATTGTTGAGCAAAATCGGCAGTCACTATCTGCCGCCACATCATTCAATTTTCAGACATGCTTCACTTGATAATGTATCTGCCAATTTTACGCCTATGTGTGGTTACTCGGATTATGAAAAATCACTATAACTGGTATCAATTTATATCAGTGTTATAGCAAAGCCCATAGACCGGTTACCCTTTCTAGTCTATGGGCTTTTTCATTTGAACTCAATCATCATCGCCCAAACCACTGCATTGGCAAAAAACAAGACCCGCGCAGCATTAAGACCTGCTGATCGGGTCTCTTTGTGGGAATACGCTTGAACAAGGAACAGAAGTAGTTTCAGCGCAGTGTAAGCGGCGGCATTGATTATAAGCGTGGAATAATTCAAGAATCATAAAAATATCAGCCTGCCCAAGTGAGTTGGTTACGACTTGGGGCAGGCTGATATTTTTGTTACCGTAGCGAACAAGCAGAGGGCTTTACCGCGATATGAACCCCGCTAAAGCCATTTTTCCCGAGAACATCCTGTAAGTATCCCTTGAAAATATCAGGATTTTGTTTTGAGCGTGGTCCCAGTGTGATAGAGCTGATGGCACTCCAAAAAGTTTCTGCATTTTTCTTTTTGGCAGCACAAGCAGCTGCAGCCTGTAAGTTTAGCTTATAATAAGATTTTACAATGCTATTCCGTACATACTCACATTTTCCTAAATCTTCCATATCAAATCCGTGTCCATCAAAAAAGGACGGCAGCATAAAACGTATTTCGTTTTCTTGTTCAAAGCCTTTGTTTTTGAACCACAAAGCATAGCTTGCAACCGTAATAGCATAAAAGGGATTTTTCCCCTTGTTATCTGAAAGGATGTACTCTTTTGCCTGCCGATACATGTCACTGTGTGCTATTTCTTCTTTTACTACGTCCCCTTGAATATAGGTGATGCATCGAAGCATCTGTGAATTAAACTGCATTGCCCTTTCAAATTTAGCAACATCAAATTCGATGGCAACACCGGCAGCATTATTGGCATAGCGTTCCCATTGTGCTGCATCATCCGCCAATTTAGTAAAACAAGCAACATAGATAGGCGTCTTTAGTAGTGTGTTTCTGTTTATCGAAAGAATGACATCTCGACATTGAGGGTCATCACGCAAGTCGGCATCCTCGTTCAAAAGGCTGTTCAATATATTTAACAGTTCGAGTGCTTCATTGTAATCATTCATTTGGCGTGTATCCCCAAGCCAGAATTCTTGATTCTCCACAATACTGCACAGAGACTCTAATGAAGTATAATGGTACATCTTAGACGGAATATCTTTTCTTATTTGCATCGTTCACCTCCATGCGATTGACGACCATAAAATCAAACATCTTAGAAGTCTAATTTTTGAGAAGTAATAGTGAGCCGCTATTCTCCGGCCACATAATCTTCCACTCAAAGTACTCTGCCTGTGTGATCTCTCCCGCATACAACTTCTTCTGAACTGCGGCCCAATCCTTCAAAAAGTCATCCAGAATCGTATCATCAAACCACATCGCCACGGGGGAGCGTGGCGGCCAGTTATCGTTGTCATCATAGTGCAGCGCAAGGTTTGGGTTGGCATTATACCGCGCTGTGCCGCGCTCGGTGGGCACCAGCTTGATAACGCCGGGCTGCTCCTCGTCCAGCCAGAAAAGCTGTTCCAGAATATCATTCGCCGGGCCGTTTCCGCCATCGGAAAGTGCCAACGGGGAAACACGCAAAGCCTCTGCTATTTGATTTAGCAGGGGCTTTTTTGGTACGCGGTAACCCATTTCGTACTGCGCAATGCGGTTTGCGCTGAGGTCGACCAACTCGCCCAACTCTTTCTGGGTCATGCGGCGGTGCTGGCGGATGCGCTTGATTTTCTCTCCGATGTTCATTCAGTTCACTCGCTTTGTAGGATTTTCCTTATTGTACCACACCATAACATAAAAGCGCAAGAAAAAAGTAACAATTTTGCGAAAACTATTGACATTCGCATGAAAGCGCAGTATCCTATATTTACATCGCAAATATGCGAAAGCTAGCTATAAGGATGGTGATCGAATGGATTGTAAAGAAATCAGAGAAATGTACAAGCTCATGTTTGCGGAGTACCCCGACATTGTAACGGTCAAGGATCTGCAAGCCATGCTGGGCATCAGCCGCCATGCGGCCTATGACCTGCTGGGGGAGGGCGAAATCAGCTGCATCCGGCTGGGAAACGCCTACAAAATCCCCAAAATCAATGTGATCAATTATGTTCTGAAAAGTCCGTGCGGTCAGAAGCGCGTGAGCGCGTAGGAGCGACCTTGATTTTGGCAAGAGCACCTCCCCGTCTTAAATAGATTCGGCACCTTGAAAACTGCATATCCGACAAGCAAGGTACATTCACCACATTGCCGTCAACTTACGAGTACGGCAGCGCAGACAGAGTACGCGCCATGACTGCCACCGGGCACGAGCGATTCAGTCTCTGGTAAACACCCCGTGGCGGAGTGGAGCGCAATGACAGATGTGGTCGTAAAGATACTTCCGTCCAGTCATAGTTCACACAATGAGGGCGGCAGGCAGAGAACCTGGCTGGGGTAAAAATACCCATGATGCCGTTGCAGCCGAACGGCAGCCTTGCGAGTCGTCCCCGCAGCTGGGGCAAGGTGGGCAAATGCAGCTGTAAGTCGAAAAGTTATCCCGAAAATATGCGGAACCGATTCACGTTTTCCAGTCTAATAAAAGTAGGGAATCAGAACCGTATACTTTCGGGAAATTTATTGGAAGTGAATCAGATTTGATTCACTTTCCAGAGCGTAAGGCATAAAAGTGAATCAGTTCTGATTCACTCCCACATTTCGCCTAGACGCGCCCTGTGAGGGGCAGATGCCACACGCAGCACACGGATACGAAACAGCCGAAGCGCCCGCCGTTTGGCGCGTTTGTGGGGGTGTGAGGCGGCGTGAGCCGTACAACTTAACACTGGAGAATAAAACTTACTACACACAAAACGACGATAGTATGAGATAATAGATATATACCAAAACGGAAAGGACGATGCGAATGAATTATGAAAAACTTCCGAAAACGATCTCTGCCGAAGAACTGCTCTCCACGCCGCTGCCGCCGGTCAAGTGGATCATTCCCGATCTGCTCCCAGCCGGTCTTGCACTGTTTGCTGGTCCCAGCAAAGCGGGCAAAAGCTGGCTGACCTTGTGGCTGTGCTTGCAGGTGGCGCAGGGAAAGCCTATGTGGGGACGCGAAATAGAGCCGCACACCGTGCTTTATCTATCGCTGGAGGACACCTTCAACCGTCTGCAGAAGCGCCTTCTCCAGCTTGTGGGCAGCGAAGAAGCCCCCGAACGGCTGGTCATGCAGACGGAATGCGGCAGTATCGGGCAGGGGCTGGAAGAACAGCTCACCAGCTTCATCTATCAGCATCCGGACACCGGGCTGATCGTCATCGACACCTTGCAAAAGGTGCGTTCCAGCGACCAGAACAACAGTATGTATGCCAGCGATTACAAGGAGATCAGCGCCTTGAAAGCATTGGCGGATAAGTATAACATCTGCATTTTGCTGATCCACCATCTGCGCAAACAAGCCGCAGATGACCCGTTCCAGCAGATTGCAGGTTCCAACGGTCTGATGGGGGCGTCCGATACCAGCTGGGTCATGCAGCGCAAGCGTATGAGCCAGACCGCCAGCATTTTGGTGACCGGGCGCGATATGGACAACAAAACACTGCGCCTGCACGAAGAAAACTGCGTTTGGATTCTGGACGAGGAAGAAAGCACAGAACAAATTGTCGCTAAGGCTGTGCCGAGTTACCTTTGGAAAGTGGCTGACTACATCGATAGTGTCGGAACATGGCAGGGCACAGCCACCGAACTACTCTCCGCAGCCGATATCGAGGGCGTTTTGCCCCACCAGCTGACCCGGAAAATCGTGGAATACTTCGATACCGTGTTTACGCCAAGAGGAATCCGCTATGAAACCCACCGCACCTCGCAGGCGCGGCAGATGAAATTCTCCCATGACGGAAATGACGCAGATGACGCTAATGACGCTGAAATTGACATAACCCAGCTTTTCAAATGGGATATCTCACAAACAGCGTCATCAGCGTCATTAGCGTCACAAAGGTCGCGTAAGGAGAGCAAGCATGGGCAAAGTGTTGCCACAGGGCAACCCGCCGAAAAGCCTACGGGGACAGCCCCGAACCCCTGTGAGGCTGCTGGCGCATGAGAAAGCGCAGCGTTGGAATCAATGTCCGCGTCAGCGTCACAGAAAAACGAAAAATGACGCTGATGGCTAAACGGTGCGGACTGTCTCTCTCGGAATACTTACGCCAGCGGGCGCTGGGATGTGAACCGGGCGGGCATCCACCCAAGGAGGTATTTGATATGTTGGACAAGATTGACGAGATTGCAGAAAGCTGTCAACCGAGTGCAGGTACTAAAATTGCAGCCTGTGCAGATGAAATAAGGGACCTGCTCATTGGCGGTAACTAAGATCTGGACGATCAAGGACAGCCTACAGCGTGTCCTTGACTACGCGGCCAACCCGGACAAAACCGAATACGATGCTCTTTCCCAAACGCTGCACTATGCGGAGAATGATGCCAAGACCAAGCTGAACGAGAGCGCCCAGCTTGTCACCGGCATCCATTGCAGGGCAGACCATGCGTGGGAGGATATGCGAGCCGTACAGGAACGCTTTGGTAAAACAGACGGCGTGGTGGCGCTCCACGCCTACCAAAGCTTCCGCGAGGGGGAAGTCACCCCAGAGCAATGCCATGAGATCGGCGTGGCACTGGCCCGCAAGGTCTGGGGCAAGCGCTTTCAGGTGCTGGTCGCCACTCACATGAATACGGATAACCTGCATAACCACTTCGTTATCAATTCCGTATCGTATGTGGACGGCAAGAAGTACGAGCAGCGCCGCAGTCAGTATGCCGAGTTCCGGGCGGCATCTGACAAGCTGTGCCGGGAGTACGGCTTGTCGGTGGTGGAGCAGCCCAAGGCCAAGGAACCAGCGCGGTACGCCCGGATGCGGGAAGCCATCGACCAAGCCTGTGAGGATGCCAGCACTGCCGAGGATTTCCACAGGGCGCTGTATCGGCAAGGGTATATTTTTAGCAGTGACCCGAACCGAAGGTACGCAACCATCCGGGCGCGGGATGGTGGTCGGGCCGTGCGACTTTATAGGCTGGGAGAAGAATACGATCTCGCAGCCATAGATGACCGACTGCGCGGAAATTACCTGCTGTATGGGGCAGGGTTGTATGAACGGAAACACCCGCCCCGGCAATATACGCTGAAACGATATCGCCCCAAGGATATCTATGCAGGAAAAGGCATCCTCCAAATTTTCTTCGAAGTATTCTTCGGAGAATCCCAGATGCACCGCTTGTATCTGTACTACTGTTATCAGCTGGGCATCCTACCCAAAAAACAACAGCCCCGCATCAATCGCCCGGAATTAGAGCGCATCTGGAAAGATACCGAGAAAATCCTTGCAGAACACGCTTTTGTTCACGACCACAAGTTTCCCTCTTTGCAGGCAATCGTGGACTATCGCAAGAGTTTGTCCCAGCAGATGGAAACCCTTGCCGCGCAGCGGGCGGAAATCGTCAAGCAGATGCGCCGAAAGGATGCTCCGCCAGAGTTGGCTGACCAACGCATGGCGTTGACCTGCAAGATTGCGGAGCTCCGCAAAGAGGACAAGATTGCAGAGGGAGCCATCAAGCGTATTCAACGCACACGCGAATCCAACCGTATTGACCGGGAAAACAGGATGCCGCTGCATCCCAGACCACGCCGCCGCAGACGGGAACGGGAGCTCGAATAATGTCAGTTTGCACCCAATGTGCAGGACGGTTCTTGTGCAATTCTGTGAATAGCTTTCCGGCAGGATTGCTGGTATCGTTGTACCGAACCCAAAATGCAGCAACTTGAAAAAAGGAGAGATGCCTATGGTAGCAGGACGCTTACAGGAGAAAAACGGATTTTATTACATCGTGCTGAGTTACACGGACTCGGCGGGCAAACGCCGTCAGCCGTGGATCGGCACAGGGCTGCCCGTCAAGGGCAACAAGAAGCGCGCCGAAAAAATGCTGGCGGATACGCGAAAGGACTTCACGATTCCCAAGGGTCAGGTGTCCGAACTCAGCCCGGATATGGCATTCAGCGACTATATGCGGTACTGGCTGAAAATGATGCGGACAGCCGTAACGGAAACTACTTACTCGTCCTATTGCTTCAATGTGCAAAAGCACATCATTCCCTACTTTGAACCGCTGGGCGTAACGCTGGCAGGGTTACAGCCGCGCCAGATTCAGAGCTTCTATCTGCATGAAGCGGAAACGCTGAAAAACACCTCTATCCTGCGATTCCACGCCAATCTTCACAAGGCGCTGAAATACGCCGTGCGCATCGACCTGATAGCCAGCAACCCGGTGGACAAGGTGGACCGCCCAAAGCCGCAGGCGTTCATGGCAAGCTATTACAGCGCCGAGGAGATGGAAAAGCTCTTTGAAGCCGCCCAAGGCCATAAGCTGGAACTGATTATCCAGCTTGCAGCCTTTTACGGACTGCGCCGTGCCGAGGTGATGGGCTTGCGGTGGGAGGCCATCGACTTCGAAGCCAAGACGCTGACCATTCACCACATCGTGACCAGCACCCGCATTGATGGCAAGAAGATTTTGGTAGAAGCTGACCGAGCCAAAACAAAATCCAGTCTGCGCACCTTGCCGCTGGTAGACCCGATTGCGGAGCGCTTAAAAGCCGTCAAAGAGCAGCAGGAATACAACCAGAAAATTTGCGGCAACTGCTATAATCAAGAGTACCTTGGATATGTATTCGTAGATGCAATGGGAAACCTGATCCAGCCGGATTCCGTGACGACAGGTTTTCCGCAGCTTTTGAAAGAAAAAGGTCTGCGCAGGATTCGATTCCACGACTTGCGCCACTCCTGTGCCAGCCTATTGCTGAAAGAGGGTGTACCGATGAAGCAGATTCAAGAGTGGCTGGGTCACAGTGATATTTCCACCACAGCCAACATTTACGCACATCTGGATTCGCAGTCCAAGAACCTGAGCGCCCGGACGATGGCTAACACGCTGACATTGCCCGAAGCGCAGCCCATAAAGAAGTGGTGATTTGAACAGCGGCGGCATCTGAGAAATCAGGTGCCGCCTTTTTGCTGTCAATTTGTACCCAAGCTGCGGGAAGAATCTTGTGTAGTTCTGTGAATAGCTATTTGCCGCGATTGCTGGTATGATTTGTACCGAACCCGAAAATCACTACTTGAAAATAAAGGGGAGATGTTTATAAGAAAAGTACGGGAATTTTACAAAGCGGCAATAAAAAATCACTACCCAATGTAGAATTGAGTAGTGATACTTGGCGCAGACGGTGGGATTCTCCCGCGCCCTTGCAACAGTCCGCAGGACTGTTGCAGCCCGGCGGGACGCAAAGCGCCGGGCACGGGCTGTTCGAATCCCACCTTGCAGCCCTTGCATAGTTTGCCGCAAAAATAAAAAGCAGCGCCCCGCAAGGTGCTGCCTTTGGCGCAGACGGTGGGATTCGAACCCACGTGGCATTGCTGCCAAATTGATTTCGAGTCAATCTCGTTACGACCGCTTCGATACGTCTGCCTATTTAGTTTTTATCGCACCGCCTCGCACAGCGTTTGGAAAAATGCGAGATTTCGATGCAAGATAACGATGAAAGGTTGGGTACGCGACACCCGATAAAGCCCGCCGTTATGGGATTTCCTGCGGACAAGGTGACCTGCCGGATGCAAACTTTCGAGTGCTCCCTCTTACGACCTCTTGAGTACATCTGCATATTGAGTTTTGTTGCAAGGGACTTCCCGCAAGGCTTGATTTCGAGTCAAGTACATCAAGGTATTCGTCTTATATCTCTTTATTCCGCTTTGCGTTGAAACGTCTGTTTTCTGTTCTTACGCTTGTTTTTGATATTTTGACTTATTTCGTTTTATATGTTGCCCGTGGCTGTTTGGGCAACATTTGGGCAACAATCGTTTTTCGGGCAACACTTTTTGGCACAACACAGGGAAAATTGAAAATTTGTACAGAATTTGAAGATTTGGCTATATTTCAGTCCAAATCTTTTTTCTTTGTATGGAGATTTTACCGTGAAAAACACAAATTCTGCTGCTGAAAGTGGTGCTTTTGTCCGTAAAACGCGCGGATACTCTGTTGTGCAGAACGAGGCACTGTTCAACGATAGCTTATCCATGAGCGCTAAAGGGTTGTATGCCTTGATTGCTGCCCGTATTGATTATACCGCAGTACCGCTGACAAAGCAATGGCTGATGAACCACTGCACCGAGGGCGAACGCGCCTTTAATCGTGCATGGGATATGTTGAAAAATAATGGCTATTTGGTTGCGCACGTTCGTCCGGCAAATCGTGGACGATTCTGCTATGAGTATGAACTGCGCGATTCCAATAACGGTTGGAACGGTGTGTATTTAATCTATTACGATGCACAGGGAAACATCAGCAATACCAATCTGACGAAAGCCAACCACACCCTACAAAATGTACCTACTGGTATGACCACTACCCACAAAACCGCACCAGTGGTAACCACACCTGTGGTAAGCGCAGTGGCGGTAATGTAGGCAGTATTATAATTACTATAATTAAATACTCTTAGTAATTACTATATCAAATACTATAAATAAGCCATCTGAAAAAGAAAAAGGACAGTGCAGAAAATTTGCCGCACAACAGTCTCTCTTTTTCAGAAGGCTTGCAGAATGAAAGGGTTACACAATGAAAATGGAATATGTGAATGTAAACGGCTATCTGATTCCAAAGTTGGAAAATGGTCCAATTACAGACAACACCATTGGAAAATACGGCATGATGCGAGCGCGATACCTTGATGAGCATCGACCAATGGAGCGCGACCAGATGTTGTTGGATGGAACGCTGGCACAGCACCTCACGAACATTGACTGCGAGGCACATCGTCAAGTTGAAAGTCTTACCAAAGTATTGGCAGCGGAAGTCAAAATCAATGAAGAAATGAAACGTTGTAACCCGCTGGAATGGGCAGCAGCTATGCAAGGCTTGCAAGCACAGGCCGAAGAAATTGTGTGTGCTGAACTGATTTACGCAGAGGAAAACACGAACGATTCACTCTCTTTACCGGGAAAGTGATAGCGTTCCCGGACAGTGCGGCAAGCACGTCATTATGCTGTCATGCCAGCATAATGACCGTTTGTTAGGGGCAAGCCCCTAAGACCCCAATAGGAGAAAGCAAATGTTAAAACGCCAAAAACAAGTAACGGTACGTTTTACCGAAGAAGAATACCATCAACTGAAAAATAAATGCGATGCAGCCGGTATGAAGATGGAGCCATTTCTCCGAGCGTTGGTTAGTGGCTGTACAATACGCGAACGCCCGCCGGATAGCTATAAAGCCTTGGCAGCACAGGTAGCCGCAGTCGGCAACAATTTGAACCAGCTTACCCGGCTGGCTAACAGTACAGGCAAGATTGAAAATGCTCAACTTGCCGAGGCGAGCCGCATCATGCAGCGCATCTGGCAGTTTATGCAGGAGAAAAGTTAATGGCTATTACAAAGATTTTGCCCGTTCGTGGGCAACTAAAAGGCTGCTTAGACTATGCTGCCAATCCGCAAAAGACAGAATATTTCAGTACGGCAGATATGCAGCGGTTAATCGGCTACACACAGAACAAGGATAAAACCGAACACCAGCTTTATGTTTCGGGCTTTAATTGTATGCCGCAAAATGCTTATTGCATTATGCAGGCAACGAAACAACGATGGGGCAAGCCTTTGAACGGTGGCAATGTGGGCTATCACATTATTCAAAGTTTTAAGCCCGGAGAAGCAACGCCGGATCAAGTGCATGAAATTGGCTGCGAATTCGCACGGCGATTCTTAGCAGATCGGTTTGAATGTACCGTCAGCACCCATTTAGACAAAGGCCACTTGCATAACCATATTGTTGTAAACTCGGTTTCGTTTATGGATGGTCGAATGTTTCGTAATGATTTTACTACTTACTACAAGGGTATTCGAGCTATTTCCGACGAACTGTGCCGCGAAAACCGCTTGTCGGTTGTAGAAACAGACGGACACGGGAAATCCTACGGCGAGTGGAAACACGAAAAAGAAGGCTCGCCCACGTTGCGCGGCATGGTAAAGGCGGATGTGGAAGTGGCAATGACCACTGCGGACAGCTTTGCCGGGTTTATTGCGGAGCTGCAGAAAATGGGGTATGCGGTGAAATACGGACCCAAAGCTGCGCATATGACCGTGCGCCATAAAGAAGCGCAGAAGAATATCCGATTGGACAAAATCAGCCCCCACTTCAGCGAAGATTCGCTGCGGAGATACTTTCGGGAACTGCAAACACTTCCGCCTGAGATGCAGCAGGAATATAAGCAGCAAACAGCACCTGAGCCACCACGCCGACAGCCGAAAGAGCAGCCTAAGCCTGTTCGCCGCCGCGCACGGTATTGCGGCAGATGGAACTGCAGTTACCGCAAAATTACCGGGTTTATGGCTTGCTATTATCGCTACTGTGCATTGCTGAGAAAAGCATATAAAGGCAAAGTCGGCAAGCGGTGCTATTACCTGCTGCGCGATGATTTCTTGAAGTACAATCGCTACCGGCGGCAATGCGACCTTTTGTGGGAACGGAAAATCACAACGCTTAACGAACTGCTGACTTACAAAGAAAATCTGCAAGCCGAATACGACAGCCTTACGGCGCAGCGTAGGGCGCTCTATCGCAAGAAGAGTAAAACTACCCCTGCCGATTATTCGGAGCAAATACAGGCAATCACAGCCCGCATCAGAGAGCTGCGGCGGGAGATTGGCACTTGTGCTGACATTGAGATGGACTGCGGGATGGTGCAGGATAAGGTGCAAAGGGCGGTGCCACTACGGCATGACAAGCGCCAAGAAAATATATATCACGACCGTCTCAGAACTTAAAAATCATGCCGCCACTGCATTTGCATTCACGCGCTCTATCGCTTTACGAATTCCTGCCCATACAGACAAATCGGTGAACACTTCCACGATGCTGCCGCGGTCGGTAAAGGGAGCCTCCTGCAAAACGGACAAATCCTTCATCATGCCGTTATGCACAATGTACTCTACAATCTGGTTCACAAAGTAAATCTGTCTGCTGTCAAGGCTGGCATCGTTCAGATACTGCGCAAAAGCCTCTTTTGCGGCGTTCATGTCAAGGCCGACAATCTCCCTCACAAACTCGCCCAAAGGCTTTTGACCGTACTCGGCTTCGTAGTCCTGCTTTGTGCCGACTTCGTTCCACAGAATTTCTTCCAGTGCCTTTACATCATCGCTATTCAGCGGAATGTTGCCTTTCAGTTTGGCAATAACGGCGTTATCCGTATGCTGCCGCACATAAAATTCTGCCTTGGCCTTGTAATTTTTCAAGTCATCGTTTTCCAACTCGGACTCGTTCCAATCTTCGGACAGAATTGCATCATCGAAATTGGTATCATAGCGAACTTTTACGATGGGAATATACTTGATAAGGTCGCGTAGGTTTTCGCGAATATGCTCAAATTCGTTGATCCCCGCTGTTTCCAAATAATCCGTGTGCAAAATCTTATTGAGAAGATCAGATTGTGCCATGATTTCCGGGATGTTTGCAACAGACGCAACGGCAGCAACCTTTTTCATCAAATCGCTGCGTGCCTTGCCGTACTTTTTCCCAGCGAGGTAGGCAAGCTCTATGCCATACATCAGGGCATCAAACCGCAGCGCCTTGGGATCGTCCTCCTCGGGGGTAATCAGCGGCGCTAACTCCTGCCCCATCAGCAAGGTGTCCTCATAGGTCAGAGCGGTGTAGTTGTCCGCGTTGGCATACAATTCCACATATTTCAAGTGTTGGCGCACAGCAAAGTTGTCTTTATTCAACTCCTGTACTTTGCGCACCATATCATCCACAAGTGCCTTGCGGAACGCAATCAAATCAGTGGTCTGATATGCCAAATCTTGCAACTTAAAAGCAATCTGCGCTTTCAAGTGGAAAATTGCCCCTTGCAGCGCAATCATGTTAGCAGTGGGTTTTCCCTTGCTCATGCGGAAAAACTCAAAGTTCCCGCAGAAGTCAAAGATATAAAATTTGTCTTTATCCTTGCCGTCCAACAGAGCAGGGCAAAGGCGCGTACCGCGACCAATCATCTGCCAGAACTTTGCCTTGCTCATAACTTTTTTGAAAAACACAAGGTTCAGCACTTCTGGCACATCGATACCTGTGTCCAGCATATCTACGGAAATTGCAATCTGGGGCAACTTTTTCGGGTCAGAGAATTCATCAATCGCGCTTTGGGCATAGGTCATATAGTTGTCGATGACCTTGGCAAAGCCGGGCAAATAGGGGTATTCTTTATTGAATACCTCCAATATTTTTTCCGCGTGGTCATGGTTCTTTGCAAAGATTATTGTCTTGCCCAGCTTGTTGCCGTAATCGATTTTGATACCTTTTGTCATCAGGGTATTCAGAACCTTGGAAATTGTATCCTCGTTAAAGACCCATTCGTTCAGTTTCGACGAATCGATTCTTTCAGGCAGCTCTCCGTTTTCGTCCTCAAATGTGCTCTCGTAAATCTGTTTTTCTTCATCCGAAAGTGCATCGTAAACAATGCCTTCCTCAATAAACTTCAACTTTGTTTCAACGGACAAAAAATCTACGAGATATCCGTCCTTAACGGCTTGCGCCAGCTCGTAGCCATAGGTAGGAACACCGTTTTCCAATTCAAAAATTTCATAGGTGTTCTTGTCGATTTCATCCTTGGGTGTTGCGGTCAGACCGACCAGCGGGGCATCAAAGTAGTTGAAGATATCCTTGTACTTGTTGTAAACCGAGCGATGTGCCTCATCGCAGATGACCAAGTCAAAATGTCCGCAGGTAAACAGCTTGCCGTTCTCATCCTGTACGCTGTCAATGACATTGTACATGGTTTGATAGGTGGAAAACACACAATGCGCCGTGTAGTTGTCCTTTTCTTCGCAGAGGTTTGTAACGGACAAGTCCGGCAGCAGGTTCACAAAGCTGCGCTTTGCCTGCGTGACAAGGCTGTTGCGGTCCGCCAGAAACAGGATGTTTTTTACCCAGCCGTGTTGCAGCAGCACATCGCACAGGGCAATCACCGTACGTGTTTTGCCGGAGCCGGTAGCCATGACTAGCAGAGCCTTGCGGCGGTTGCGGGTAAAGGCATCACAGGTCGCTTTGATAGCGCCCTCTTGGTAATAACGTCCGGCAATACTGCGGTCTACCATCACATTCCGCAGGCTGGTACGCATGGATTGCAGGTTGAACAGCTTTTCCAAATCGCGTTTGGAATAAATGGCAGCGCACTTGCGTTCTGGGTAAATCGTGTCGGTAATGCGCGTTTCAAAGCCGTTTGTCAAAAAGATGACCGGGCGGCGGTGATACTTCTTTTCCAGCAAATCGGCATACAATTTTGCCTGCTGGCGACCTTTTGCCACATCCACACAGGTGCGCTTGGCTTCTACCACAGCCAAAGGACGACCGTCATCGCCGTAAAGCACATAATCGGCATAGCCCACCTCGGATTTGTTGGGCATACCGGGCAGTTCCACCTCATTTTGCCAGTCCTTGCCCTCGGTCCAGCCTGCATCGGTGAGCATGGTATCAATGTACAGCTTGCGGGTCTTATACTCGGACAGATCAAGCGGTTTGGGGACATAGGTCTGCTGCTGCTCGGCACGGCGGGCGGTGAGTTCCTCTTTCAGTGCGGCGTTTTCTGCGATGAGGGCAGCAAGGTCAATGTCCTTTTCTTCGTCAGGCTGCGCTGCGGGGGCTTCGGCGGGCTGCTCCAGCAGGGCGCGGTCAAAGTGTCCGGCAGTATAGTTTTCCCCATAGCAATACGCCACAAAATCAAGGAAAATGTACAGGTTTTCAAGGCAGAGTCCGGCCTGCTCCTCGGTGACTTTTTTGCCGCTGTGGGCAGCATTGTTCCCCATACGGCGGATAAAATCCATGCGCCGCCAGATGTCCGTGCCGACAATATCCCGGAAATCCTCAGTGTTCATCAGGCTGACGAGGGTATCCTGATAGGGGAGGGCCAGCGCTTTATCTACGGAATACATCCACTTTACGGCAAATTCCATTGCACGGCGGCAGTTGAGGACGCAGGCGGACGGGTCGATATGCAGGATGCGCTCGGCGGAAATAGCAACCGAGGCAAAGCTCTCAAATTGTGGGGTGGCGGTAAAAATATCGAAGTTTGTCATAAAACGTTCTCCATACAGTATTGCATAGAAAATTTCACTTTTTTTCAGAAGCAGCTTCTGCGGCTTCATTCAGGTTCTTATAGTGCATAGTCTCAAGTTTTTCGTTGTAAGCCGTTCGGTCAATGATTGCCTTGACAAGAGTATCCAATTCACGCCCGTCTGAATAATCCGCCGGTGCAAAATATTTGATACGCTTATCGTGCATCATTTTATAGACTTTTTTCTTGTCTTGAGTATCTGCGTTATAAACACCAATCGAGTGGCCTCCATAGGAATTAACCAGTTTCATGCAGGGAATATCCGTATCACTGTCACCTATATAAATCATGTTTCTGAACGGAATTCGCATGTTATCCGGTGTAAAATATTCATTAACACCGGGATCGTTTATGTCTAAAACACCCTTCTCAATTCTAAACAGAAACTGCGTTTTATTTGTGCAATTTATAACCTGTGCAGGCCATACTGCTACGCCGCGCTCATTATAGTAGAAAGAACTGGCGTATATTTTCTTGAACGCGCCATTTTTGGCAACCGATGTTCCTTCAATCATTTCCTTCAGACCGGAAGAAATAATGTAATGCTCAACTTCGACGCCTTTGGTTTTCCCATACTTCCGAATTCTTTCAAACCAAGTCTCTACACCGGGAAATAATTGCACCTGCGCACCATATTCTTGCAGTTTCTGACGATTGAATACAAACTTGCCTTCCGACTCTGTCATCATGACATACATATAGGCAAGATTGTTGTCCATATCATTTCCGCGTGCCAATCCGTTTGATTTCTTCCAGAAATCGCCTACGTCAAACCCAACAGATTGGATATATCCCTGCGCTTGCATATCGTCAGGAGACAAAGTTTTGTCGAAATCATAGCAGATTGCAACAACGGGAATGGATGTTTTTTCTTCTCTTTTAAATTCAGAAGTACTCATGTTTTCACCTCATTGCTATTTAAATTGGTTTATAAATTATGCCTATAGGCACAACGACGAATAATAATCCTTCGACAGCTTTTGATTTGTCGATTTGTTCGATGAAGGCAGTGAACCACTCCTGTAACTCCAGTGGTGGTGTCGGGATATTCAAAGCAGCAAGGATTTGTTGATTGAGGTTCTGGATATTGGCACCACGCCCTGCCATCTTCTTTCGCATGGAATCTGTTTTTAATACACGAAGCAAATAGGCTATGTTAACCTCAGCGCTCGTTAACCGATAGCGAATACAGAAACCGCTATAAGTGGTTGGTGTATTGTGAGGGTAAACAAGCAAGCAACGGCCAACAAGAGCTTTGTTGCCGTTAGAGCGGACAAAGACGAGATCTCCATCTTGCAGCATACTTTCTTCGGGAGGTGCCTCATTCAGGGATATAGTAGGCAAATAATCTGTGCCATCAATAACAGAGTAATCCTTGAAATCGCCAACACCCAGACAGTGCATTTCTATACCACTATCACCCGTATGGAAGTTCATGCCATTTTTGCAGTATCCCATTTCAAGCAAAGGTTTCGTAGGCCAGTCCATCGGATTTGTTACAGGGTCCCCAAACATCTCGACAAATCGAGCTTTGACGAGTTCGTCCAGTTTTTGAAGTTGGTTCTGCCGATTGTAAATTATTGATTCAACTTTATCCAATACCTTAACAGTTTTGACCTGTTGATCTATAGGCGGATACTCAATTTCAAGCTCTTTTAACCATTTATAGTGCCTATTGTACCCCGTGTTTGGAATTTTCGCATTTTTAAGTGCGTAATACAGGTAACGGTAATTGGCATTAGGCACTTTGCTTCGAAGGACTTTGACACCATCTGCACCAAGAAAAAACGGACAATCAACGTACTTTATAATCCGCGTGTGGTCACCAAAAACGATAGCGGGAACAGCGTCGAGAAGCCCATCTTCCAAATCGGTAAAACCTGCGACCATCTCTTGACCTTGGTCGATAATTGGGTGTTTGCCATTTGAATGGTACTCATCTGTTTTGATTTTCGTGCCAAGTTTGGTACAATCCTCAAATATTTCATCAAATTTTTTTCTCATTTCCATCCCCACAAATCCGAAGTTGTATCAGGCGATAAACTTCTGGTGGGAGGCTTTGACGTTGGTTTGGTTGACCATGGCATACTGCATAGTGGTATCAATTTGCGAATGACCGAGGATTTTTTGCACCTGTTCAATCGGCATACCTTTATCTATGGCGCGGGTTGCCATCGTGCGGCGGAATTTATGCGGGTGGATTTTTACCAAATTGACGCTGCGCCCCAGTTCCCGCAGACGAACCTCCACGCCGCTGATTTTTAGGCGGTCATGTGGTGCGTCCAAAGTAACAAACAGGGCGGGGTTGCGGTCCGTACGGTGCTTTAGATAATTTTGTAGGTGCAATTTTGCCTTTGCATCGAAATATACGCGGCGTTCTTTATCGCCCTTGCCAAATACCACACACTCGCGGGCTTCAAAATTCACATCGTCGATGTTCAGATTTACCAATTCACCAACACGGATGCCTGTAGAATACAGCAGGTCGATCATCGCCAAATCGCGCGCACAGGTGCAATGGTCGCGCAGCTGCTCAATGGCTTCGTCCGAGATTGTTTCTTTAACCTGTTGTTTTGTCTTGATTTTGTGGATTCGCCGCATAGGGCTTTTGAGGATATAATCCTCTTCTTCCAGCCATGAGAAAAAGCTGGAAATGTTACGGCGAATATTATCCACAGTCACCTTGCCACAGCCGTTGATTTGCTGATACCCCGAAAGATAACTGCGAATTTCTTCCGTGCATATTTTTCGGATGGGCGTGGTAATACTTTGCAGCATTCGCTCCACCGTAACACGGTAATATTGCAGCGTTCTTTCAGAGCAGCCCTCGATTTTCTTGGCATCCAGAAACATTTGCAGATATTCTGCGTTGGAAATTTCCGCTTTTTGCGGTTCGTTTTCTGCCAGATTTTTCAGCAGCACTTCTTGCAGCTTTTTCATCTGGGCAATGCTCAAATATTCCGCCATTTCGTTGAGAATTGTGACAAGCTTTTCTTCCATGATGGTACACTCCTTTTCTGTGTACCATCGTCCTGCCCCGGCATAAGCCCGTATTTACTTATTTTAGCCGAAATAATGCTGCATCAAGCTGTCAAACAAAAGCTGCGCTTCATCCAAGGATTTCTGTACGGCAACTTTTGATTTGTCGACTTGGTTGACGAATTGTACATACTCTTCTTGTCGTTTTATCGGCGGAACTAAGACAGGAAAATTTTTAATCATATTCCCATTTAAATTTGGTTGATTACCGCCCTTAGCCATATTTCTTAATTTGTCATAGGACAGTTCAAAATATTTCCATATGTATACTGAATTGATTTCTGGAGATGGCAAAATACAAGCACAGGCTTGATTGGTAGATGCGCTGATTCCGAGATAACCAGTCATCCCTCTTGTCTTTCCTTGACCGTACATTGCAATAAGAGTTGTATTTGGAGGTACAATTTTTGCAGACGAAGCCGCCAAACCTTTTGATGTAATATGCTCGTCGACTTCAGTAATGATTTTGTTTTGCAGTTCTGTAGTTTTGACCCAAGGAATTGTGCCGTCACACCAATACTCAAGGACATCTCTACTCGGTGTTCCCCCACTTATAACATGAGTTAGTTCTTTTACCGGAACATATGGGTATAGTGAACTATCGTGAATTCCACCAAACATTTCGACAAATCGAGCTTTGACGAGTTCATCCAACTTTTGGAGTTGTTGTTGGCGTGTCTTTATAATGTCATATACGTAATCAAGCTGTTTACATATTGATTGCTGTTCACTTATAGGCGCTTCAAGCACTTCATAACGCGAAATATAATCGTCTGTTTTCAGATTATGAAGCCCGGTTGTCTTACTTTCAAAAGGTCTTGTGCCGCCTTTTCGATAATTATGGAAAAGAGAATAAAATACATATCTTGGAAGCCAAACAGCTTGATTTTTGACCCGCAACAGACCTGTGAAATTATTGAACAAGTATGTGCTTTCTGGACCATCAAAATATATAACACGACCAACAGGCTGTTTATCACTTCCGCCAGATTTCTCGATTATAATATCGCCTTTCCGTAAATACTTGGCATCAATATTTTTCTTTTGAATTGTTCTGGTAACTACATTACTATAATCGACAATGCCTTCATTGGTAAAATTAGTTGTCCGAAGCACGGGGATACCATTGCCTGATTCATCATCCGTACCCCATTCTCCAGAAAGAACTTTTCCTGTTATCTCAATTAGTTTGGCCATCGGTTTACTCCCACAAATCCGAATTTATTTTCTTGCTTTTTTCTTGGCAACCTTTTCGGTTTCCCGTATGGTTTTCAAATACGCCTTTTCCACCAGGGAAAGCGTTTCGGCTTGGTACTTTCGATACTCTTTTTCTGCTTTTTCCATAGCCTGCTGATGGGTAACACTTCCTGCTCCGTTTAACTGCCTTTCCCCTGTGGTGGAAAGCACTTTGTCCAAATGCTCAATATAATCGGCCATGTGCATAGGATTATGACGCATAGCCTGTACTTCGGCAAAGTCAAAGTAACCGGATACAAGGTTGTTCAAAATTTTCAGCTCGTTTTCATCCAAATAATTCTTGGCAACCTTCACGTCGCTAAGTACCGGCATTTCCCCCCGAAATGTTTTCAACCCCATAAACGGCTTGGAGGCATCTGCACGCTGGTAAATCACCTCGGCTGCTGTATGTCCATGTGCCGCATAGTGCAGTTTGTTTTGCACGATCTTGAAAAATCGGACAGATTCTGCACTGTTTGGGTCATAATCCACACTTGTGGCGTACAAATCAAGTACTTGACGATACAAAACTTTTTCAGACGAACGAATATCGCGGATACGGTCAAGCAGTTCTTTCCAGTAGTTGCCGCCGCCCAGTTGTTTCAGGCGCTCATCGTCCATTGTAAAACCTTTAATCATGTATTCTTTCAGCCGCGCCGTAGCCCAACGCCTGAAATTTGTCGCAATGGAAGATTTAATGCGATAACCGAGGGAAATAATCATGTCCAAATTATAGTACGTTGTATTGTAGCTTTTTCCGTCGGCGGCAGTTGTTCGGAATTTCCGAACAACTGCTTCTTCTTCAAGTTCGCCTTCCTCAAAAATGTGTTTGATATGTTCGCTGACATTGGATTTACTTGTTTGGTAGAGTTGGACCAACTGCGCTTGTGTCAACCAAACGGTTTCATCTTCCATTTTTACTTCGATATGCGTTAGGCCGTCATCAGCTTGATAAATGATAATCTCGCCGTTGTTATCCATTCAGCATTACCTCCAGCTCATCCATCGCCGTGTTAACCTCTTTCTCCAAGCGGCGCAGCTCTGCCATGATCTCACTCGTCGGCGGGTACTCCACAGGCTTGTACTCGGTCTTTTTGTATTTGTTGATGGACAGATCGTAGCCGTTATCCACAATTTCCTGCTTGGGAACAAAGAACGATTTTTCCGTTCGGGCGCGGTTTTTCTCGGCGTCCGGATTTTTGAAGCGCGCAATAATGTCGGGAATGTCGTTTTCCTGCACGGGGCTGCGCTTGTCGTCCAGCGAAAGACCGTCGGCCTGCATATCGTAGAACCACACGCTATCCGTGCCGCCATGCCCGGTCTTGGTGAAAATCAAAATGGCGGTGGAAACACCGGCATAGGGCTTGAACACGCCGGACGGCATCGAGATAACTGCCTCCAGACGGTTGCCGTCTACCAATTCTTTACGGATTGCCTTGTGCGCGGTGGACGAGCCGAACAGCACACCATCGGGAACAATGCAGGCGCAGCGCCCGCCGATTTTCAGCATACGCAGGAACAGCGCAAGGAAAAGCAGTTCTGTTTTCTTGGTCTTGCAGACCTTCAGCAGGTCGGCGGATACTGTGTCCGCGTCCAGGCTGCCCTTGAACGGCGGATTGGCAAGAATCAGCGAGTATTTTTCCTTATCCGGGTTCTGGTCGCTCAGGCTGTCACGGTACTCAATGTAGGGGTTATCGATGCCGTGGGTCATCATGTTCATGGCGCCGATGCGCAGCATGGTGCGGTCCATATCGTAGCCGAAGAACATATGGTTCATGTAGTGGTCTTTTTTCTGACGGTCAAAGAAGATTTCTTCCTTGCGGCACTCTTTCAGGTACTCGCCCGCTGCGACGAGGAAGCCGGACGTGCCGCAGGCAGGGTCGCAAATGATTTCGTCCGCCTTGGGGTCCATCAGCTCGACCATCATACGGATGATATGGCGCGGCGTGCGGAACTGACCGTTCAAGCCGGACTGTGCGATTTTGGAGAGCAGATATTCATAGGTGTCACCGCGCACATCCACCGCCTGCGACTCATTCATCAGGCGGTAGATTTCGTCCAGTGCGTCCACCACTTTGGAAAGCAGCAGCGGCGTGGGCAGCTTGAAAATGGCGTCGTCCATATATTTGGAGTAGGCACTGTTCTTGTCACCGTGCAGATTTTTGATGAACGGGAACACCCATTCCTGCATGGTGGCGTACATTTTCTGCGCCGGAAAGTCGTGGAACACGCTCCATTTGAGCTGCTGACCGTCGATGGTGCGCTCGCCGAGTTGCACCTCGTCCGCAAAAATGCTCTGGTACGGCAACCCCAGCATGGCGGCTTCCTTGGCGCGCAGATTGTCGGAATCGTCCAAGTCGTGAATAAACATTAAATAAGTGATTTGTTCAATGACATCCAGCGGATTTACAAGACCGCCCGCTGCAAAAATATCCCAAAGGCTGTCGATTTTGTTTTTGAGTTCTCCGGTAATCATGTTAGTTCTCCCCATTCCAAATATAAGACGTGTAGCGGCCACCGCCGATTTTTGTGATTTGCTTGTTATTTAGCAGGTCTGCCAGCGCCCGCTGGACAGTGATTTGGCTGATGTCCGGACACTGCTTTAGGATTTCGCTTTTGGTGATTTCACCTTGGTGCAATTTAATGATTTCGCGCACGCGGTCAGGCTTTGACAGACCTTTGGCGGTTAGCTGTGTGGCAATCTCGTCAAAGCTTTTGTATGCCGTAACAAGAGTGCTCAGCAGGTAGGTGGTAAAAAGTGCGTAGTCATTTGTGTCGGTAGCCCAGTTATGGGAACTGCGTTGCAGCGCTGCATCGTAGGATGCTTTTGTGTTAAGAAGAATCGCGTCTATGCTGCTGTATTGCCCCACTTCATAGCCGGAACGGTACAGGAGCAGTGCTAGCAGCAGGCGGCTCATTCGTTCGGTGCCGTTATCGAAGGGGGCGATGTTCAGAAAGTCTACCATGAACATCGGAATCAAAAGCAGCGGGTCAAGGACTGGGTCTTGCAGGGCTTGTTCAAAGGCATTGCATAGGGAAGCAAGGCTTTCGGCGCATGGTTCGCCGGCGGTATCTTTATAATTGCCACCCACAGTTTTACCGCTGAATTTGTATAAATCCCGATGCAACTGTAAAATAGTGGATGGTGCCGGTGGCAGGAAGTCATAATTGGCACTTATGGAGGTTAGCACATCCCGATAACCTGCCACTTTTTTCTCATCATCGGTTTGCGGATTGGTTTTATTCAGGATAAGCTTTTTCAGCCGATCCTCGGCAACGGTGATGCCTTCCATGCGATTCGATGCGGCAACAGTTTGCAGTGCCGCGGTCTCTTTGATTTCGGATAAGGCGGCAGCATCTGTTTCAAGGAGTCTGTTCAGCCGACCTTTGTATTCATGGAGTTGCGTCAGACGGAACACGATCTCTGGTGTCAGCAGCTGAGAATATACTGCTTTGAAGTTAAATGTTTTCATTGTAGAACCTTTATTTTTATTTGCATCAAATTTATTAAAATGATGTAAATATATTGTATTCTGTTATTGCAAAAAAGTCAATAGAAAGTACATCTTTTTGTAAAATATGATGAAGTTAAATCTTCGATTTGGTATATATGACAAAAGCGCCCTATCAAAAGAAGCCAATCCACTTCTTTTGATAGGGCGCTTTTACGATAAAATATGCTCTCGTCAAAAATCTGTTTCGACATCATGCAGGATACTATTCCGCGTGAAAGTCTCCGCTTCTGCTTTTAGCGAGAACATAGTTCTGTACCAACCGCTTTCATTTTCCTGCTTTGTCGTTGGAGTTATGCCGCGCATATCAGCCAGTACAGCCATCATCACGCTGGTTTCATGGCGATATTGTTTGTCTTTATCTGCGATAAATTGATGATAGTCCGGGCGTTTCAGCATTTTTCTGTATAGGCGCGGGTCTCGCTCAGCAACAGCAAACTCGTATTCCTGCCCATAATAGCCGAATTTCAATAGTGCGTAGTCGGATTCTATTAGTGCAGCTAGTTTTTCTTGTTCTGCGGTCAATTTACTGTCCATTTATTGTTACTCCTGTATGCAGAAACGATTTTAAGTTGAGGTATCTTCTTCACGGCTGGTATCGGACCAAATCCCAAGTTCTTCGGTGTCATGCAGAAACCTTGACTGCTGATTGTACCACTTTATTTCTTCAGCAAGTGTCACACCAGTATCAGGTTGAATTTCGTCTGCGTTCATGGCAACGGGAGCTTCTTCGTCTGAACCGAATAGCGGCTGTTCCATAAATTTCTTGATTAAGTGCAATGCATATCTGGCGGGCTCGGCTTGTAGTGTATTGGGCAAACGGATAGAAGTTGTACCGTTTTCTTCGATAATTTCTATGCCGTGGTAACTGGAGTGCATTTCGTAGATGATGGCGAGCAGCCCCTCGATTGTATCCACATCCAACGGACGCAGCATAGCAGGCGCTACGCCAAGCGCCAATGCGATTTTGTTTAACTGATCTTCCTTGGGATGGCGCGTACCATATTCGTACTGTTGAAGAAGCGTTGAGGTAATGCCGGAGCGCTTAGAAAGTTGAGATTGCGAGATTCCCTTTTTCAAACGCAGACGTTTAATGCGTCTCCCAGTTGTATCCATAAAGAACCTCCCACAGAAAATAAGTTGCAATAAAAAGTAAAAATATATATTGACAAGCAAAACGCTTGTGGTATAATGAGCTTGCAGACATCGCAAGCGTTTTGAATGTGGTGCTGATGAACCTTGAAAACTGAATATACCAAATCTTCAAGCCTTACAAATGATCGTGTTCCTGTGCTGTGCACAAGTACCACAAACAATTTGTTTTATAAATTATACCGCAGGAGGGATAGTTATGGCAAGATATGCAAAGCAAAAAACACCGCAAGCTGTGCGAAATCCGTTTGAACCGATGCTGAAAACTGTGGAACAAATGGCAGTTGTTTCCGGCATCGGAGAAAATCGACTGCGCCGGTTAATGGACAACGGCGAGTTGGAGTTCATCCAGAATGGCAACCGCCGCCTGATTTCTGAACAGGCGATTTGGGATTATTACAACCGTGCCAAGACCCCGGCAAGGTCTGTAAGCAGCGGGTGCTGATATGGCGATCCGCGAGAGAAAAGTCAAAAACAAGCGAAACAGCCAAGGAATTTTAACAGGCAGACCGGGCATCGTCTACGATGTCAATGTGAAAGTCTATGAGAACGGCAAGCAGAAAAGTATTGCCAAACGTGGATTTGCAACGCGCAGGGAAGCAGAATTGTATGAGGCACAGATCAAGCTGGAGTTACAGACTGGCAGCGCCGCTATGGTCGGCTATGGACCGGAGAGCAAACAAAAGCTAAAAGAGTATCTGCCCAAGTGGTACGAAAGCTACCACCATAACCTTGCAAAAAGTACACGATACAGCTATTGGAGCGGCATAAACATACATCTAATTCCCATGCTGGGCGAAGTACCTTTGAACAAACTGACGCCCCAAATGATTGACGATATGATTGCGCAACTGCGTGAGAAGGGACTGGCGGAGAATTCAGTGCGTTATTGCCATCGGATTTTAAGCTCTGCGCTGTCCTCGGCGGTAAAGTATGGCTACATTTCAAACAACCCAGCCAAGAACATTATGACACGGTTTAGTAAGAACGCCGGGTGCAAATATGACAAATACACCGTGGAACAGGTGCAGCAGCTTTTGGCGTTTGTACATGGTAATGTACTTGAGACCGTGGTGCTGCTCGCTGTTCTGTTTGGGCTGCGACTCAGCGAAGCGCTGGGGTTACGCTGGCGTGATGTTGATTTGACGCACAGGCAAATTACCTTGCGAGGCCAAATTCCCTGTGACCTGCCGAAAGATGCTAAAATTGTGCCGCACTTGGAACCATTGAAAGACCGTGACGAAGGCGAAACACGTTCATTTCCCATTACAGAAGAAGCACTGCCAATCTTTTTACGGCTTAGACAGGAACAAGCCGACCAGCGGCGGTTGTGCAAGCTCGGCGGGGTCAAGTATTACGATAACGATCTTGTTGTGTGCAAGCCGGACGGTTCGCCATACTTGCAAAAGCGTATTTCGGTCAAGTTTAACGGATTTATGCGTAGCACTGGGATGCCGAAAATCCGATTTCACGATCTACGCGGCACAGCGGGCACCAATATGTACAATTTGACAGGTGATTTTTATGCAGTTAGCCAAATTCTCGGACATTCAGTGGACGATTTTTCCCAGCAAATGGGCGTAAATCTGAAAATCAACACCGTCACGACCCGCTATGTACAAGTACAGGAGCAGCGCAAACTCAGTGTGCTGACGGCATACCACCAAGCAGTATTCGCAACACCGAAAAACGCTGCTGTTGGAGATAACTCTTTATAAGTTATTATCCCTTCTCGCAGGAAACCATGAACTGTGGGCAACAATTCGGGCAACAAATGGCTTTTTGCAACAGATTATTGTTGCAAGTGGATTTTGGCTTGTAATAGTCATTGCGTAAACTTACAGCATCACATTTCAAAGCCGTAAACAAAAATATCCGTCGTAAAATCTTTCGATTCTACGACGGATATGGCGCAGATGGTGGGAGTCGAACCCACGCGACAGTCTCCTGTCCTAAAGCATTTCGAGTGCTCCCTCTTACGACCTCTTGAGTACATCTGCCTATTTAATTTTGTTGCGCGGAACTTCCCGCAGGGTGTGATTTCGAGTGCTCCCTCTTACGACCTCTTGGGGAATGCTCCATGTTCTGGGTTCCTGCCGGATACTAAATTAGTATAGCAAAAATGCCGTCCCGCGTCAAGATGCGGGGCGGCATAATTCCTGTATACTGGGGGATATCTCATGTACATCAGAACAAATGCTGTTTCTGCACCGGGCCGGGGGCAAAGGGGGTATCCTCGTGGTGGCGCACCACGGTCACCTCACGAGTCTTTTCCTCCACATGGCCGTTGGCTTTGGGCACACTGTAAAAGCTGCGGGTAATGTTATAATAGCCGCGCATGTGCTGCACCAGGTATTCGGCCACAGCGGGCAGGCAGTCGGTATCCTCAATGTTTTCATAGTTATAGTCTGCGTACAAAAATGCCGTGTGCTCCCCCTTGCAGACCAGCGTGATTCCCGCTTCGTCCAGATGCAGTTCATCCACAGCGCACTGCTTCAGGCCGCTCAGGCCGCTTTCGCTGGCAAGTTGGGTGGCGCGGCGGCGCATAGCCAATGGAACGGACTGCGGGTCCAGCGCTTCGTTGCCGCGCTGGCCGATCTCCAGCAGGATGTCCCGCATCATGCGGCTTTCCAGCAGCGGGCGGATCTTTTCCTTCGCGCGGGCTTCCTCGGTTTTTGCCTGAATTTTTTGCAGCAGTCCCATTCTTTTTCCTCACTAAACACATATCATTGCCCCGCGCACATCCGCACTGGCATCAGGGGCATCTTACTTTTTCATCGTGTAACTAATATTATATTATAGCATACCTTTTCATTCTGTGCCAGCGCGGAAGATAACTTTTACACCAAATTCATTCTGGTAAATCTTTTTAGCTGTGTGCTTTTTTGTATTCAGCTTTCATTCTTTTTTCTCCGTCAAAAGCACAAATTCAATCCCCGTTTTTTGTCTATTTTACTCTTTGCCTCATGCCATTCATTCTTATTTTTCTTTTCTCCGCTCTTTCCCGTTGCACCCTGCCAGTTTCTGCATTATACTGATAAAAAAGTGCACCGGCAGGTTTCCCCCGCCGGCAGCCGGACAGGAGTGCGGCCTATGAACATTACCGCGTTTGCCCAATATGCCGGGGTATCCAAGGCAGCGGTCAGCCGCTACTTTAATGGTGGGTACTTAAGCGCCGAAAAGCGCGCCCAGATTGCCGCTGCGGTGGAAGCCACCGGCTACCGCCCCAGTATGCAGGCCCAGATGCTGCGCACCCGCCGCACGCGGCAGATTGGGGTGATCATGCCGCGGCTGAGCAGCGAAAGCTGCGCCCGCATGGTGGAGGGCATCAGCCGGGTACTGGACGATCAGAACTACCAGCTACTGCTGATCAACACCGCCAACGACAACACCCGCGAAGTGCGCGCGCTGGATACCCTGCGGCATGATACGGTGGACGGCATTATCCTGATTGCCACCATGTTTACCCCGGAACACCACGCGGTGCTGCAAAGCCTGCATGTGCCGGTGGTAATCGTGGGGCAGCAGTATCCCGGGTTCAGCTGTGTGTTCCACGATGATTTCGGCGCGGCGCAGGCCGCCACCGCCCACATGCTGCAAAAGAGACGGCGCAAGCCGGGCTACCTGGGCGTGACCCTGCTGGACAAAGCCGTCGGCCTTGCCCGGCGCGAAGGCTTTGACAGTGCGCTGCGGGATGCAGGTCTCGTGCCCCAGCCGCAGCGGATGAGCATTGCCAAGTTCAACATGGAATCCGGCTACCACCAGGCGGACCAGCTGTTTGGCCGTGCGCCGGGGCTGGACTGCCTGTTCTGCGCGACCGACTCCATCGCCCTGGGTGCGCTGCAATACTGCCGCAGCCACAGTCTGCGGGTGCCGGAGGACATCATGATTGCCGCTGTGGGCGACAACCGCATTGGCCGCGTTGCCTATGTGCCGCTGACCAGCGCCCATCTGCATTACCGCACCGCCGGGGACAAAGCCGCCCGCCTGCTGCTGGACATGCTGGCGGACCCCCATGCCGAGCCGCAGATGATTAAGCTGGATTATGAGTTAAAATGCCGGGCCTCCACCGGGGATGACAACTCAGATGAAAATGTCTGGTCGCTATAACAGGCATCCTTTGCGCCACACTTCCCTGCATCACTGCGGGGAAGTTTTTGTTTTGTGCACCCTTTCCATACAGTCCCCTGTTTTTTGTGCATTTTACCAAAGAACGGTGTGAAACTGTGTGAAATCGATAACAGAATCTTTGCAAGTTGGTCGTTTGGTCAATAGAAAAAGCACTCACCTTCGTATATAATAAAGCTGTCAAATGAAACAGGCCCCGGAACCTCCTACCGGGCCAACAGATAAAAGAAGGAGCGTGCAACATGGATTACAAGAAAGCAGCCCAGCAGGTGCTGGACAACATCGGCGGTGCTTCCAACATTGTATCGGCCGCACACTGCGCAACCCGCCTGCGCCTGGTGATTGCGGATAATTCCAAGGTGAACAAAAAAGAGCTTGAAAATGCTGAGGGCGCCAAGGGCGTATTTGAAGCCCAGGGCCAGCTGCAGATCATCTTCGGCACCGGCATTGTGAACAAGGTGTATGACGAGTTCACCGCCCTGGCCGGAATCACCGGTGCCAGCAAGGAGGAAGTCAAACAGGCTGCCGCTTCCAAAGCACCATGGTACCAGCGGGCCATCAAGACGCTGGGCGATATCTTTGTTCCCATCATCCCGGCCATCGTGGCTTCCGGCTTTTTGATGGGCATTATGGAAGCGCTGAACTTTATGGTCAACAACGGCTTCCTGAACATTGATACCAGCGGTTCCATCTATGTGTTTGCCCAGCTGTTCTCCAACACGGCGTACACCTTCCTGCCTATCCTGATCGCCTTCTCCGCCGCAAAGGTGTTTGGTGGCAACCAGTTCCTGGGTGCTGTCATCGGCATGATCATGATTCACCCCAACCTGCAGAACGCCTGGACCGTTGCTTCTGAGGGCGTGCAGACCTACCAGTCGGTGTTTGGCGGGCTGTACAAAATTCCGCTGGTCGGCTACCAGGGCCACGTTATCCCCGTTATCATTGCCGTGTGGCTGATGTGCCAGATTGAAAAGCGGCTGCACAAAGTTGTGCCTGCCATGATCGACCTGTTTGTTACCCCGCTGGTCTCCGTTTTCGTTACCGGTTATCTCACCCTCGCTGTCATCGGCCCAATCTTCACCACGCTGGAGGACGGCATCATCAACGGCGTTCAGGCTTTAATTCAGCTGCCGTTCGGCATCGGTTCCTTCATCATGGGCGGTTTGTACGCCGTCACCGTTGTGGCCGGTATCCACCATATGTACACCCTGATCGACCTTGGCCAGCTGGCCAAGTTTGGCTTCACCTACTGGCTGCCCCTGGCCAGTGCCGCCAACGTTGCCCAGGGCGGTGCCGCTTTTGCCGTTGCCCTCAAGAGCAAGAACGCCAAAGTTAAGTCTATGGCCCTGCCCTCCGCCCTTTCTGCCTGCATGGGCATTACCGAGCCCGCCATCTTCGGCGTCAACCTGCGCTACTTTAAGCCCTTTATCGGCGGTCTGGTCGGCGGTGCCTGTGGCGCTTTGTATGCCAGTGTGACCGGCCTTGGTGCCACCGGCACCGGCGTGACCGGCATCTTCGGCATCCTGCTGCATCTGCACATGCCGCTGCAGTACCTCATCATGATGGCAATTTCCTTCGGCGTTTCCTTCGCTGTAACCTGGGTGATCTGGACCCCCGAAGCCGAGGAAGCCAAAGCCTGATGTTTTCCCCTCTCAATCAATAAGGAGCTACCTGTTATGAATGCCTTGCAGCGTGATTTGAAGCGTCTTGTCCCCATGGTGGAAGCCGCCGGGGCCGCCCGCGCGGCGGCGGATTCCCACCGGCAGAAGCTGCATGTTCAGCCCCCGGTTGGCTGGCTGAACGACCCCAACGGGCTGTGCCAGATTGGCGATGAATACCATGTGTTTTATCAGTACGGCCCGTTTGACCCCACGGGAGGGGTCAAGCACTGGGGGCACGTGCGCAGCCGCGATTTGTTCCACTGGGAACGCCTGCCCGTAATGTTGTACCCGGACGAACCGTTTGACTGCCATGGCGTTTATTCCGGCTCCGCTCTGGTAGAGGACGGCATGCTGTACCTGTACTATACCGGCAATGTCAAGCACCCCGGCGAATATGACTACATCAAGCAGGGGCGCGGGCACAATGTCTGCCTTGCCACCAGCCGCGATGCCATCCATCTGGACAACAAACGCTGCCTGATGTACAACCAGGATTATCCCGCCGGGCTGACCTGCCATGTGCGCGATCCCAAAGTGTTTGCACTGGATGGGCGCTACTATATGGTGCTGGGTGCCCGAACACTGGACGACCATGGCGAAGTGCTGATGTTTGAAAGCGCCGACAAGCTGCACTGGAACCACATCAACACCATCACTACCCCCAAAGCCTTTGGCTACATGTGGGAATGCCCCGACCTGTTTGAGCTGGACGGCCAGTGGTTTTTGGCGGTATCGCCCCAGGGCATTGCCTGCCAGAACGTGTACGGCTGCGGTTACTTTGCCCTGCAGGGTGACTGGCGCACCGATTGCACATTGAGCGAATTCCACGCTCTGGACGATGGCTTTGACTATTACGCGCCCCAAAGCTTTGCCGCCGCGGATGGCCGCCGCATCCAGTTTGGCTGGATGGGCATGCCGGATGCCGATTACACCAACCCCACCGTGGAGTATGGCTGGCAACACTGCCTGACCCTGCCCCGCGTGTTGACCCAGGACGGCAATGGCTGCCTGCTGCAAGCCCCTGCCGCCGAGCTGAACGCCCTGCGCGGCGAAGCCCGCCAGCCGGCAGACGGCGAAACGGTTGAAACGGACCCCTGCTTTGACCTGACCGCCTCCCCCGCCGGGGATTTTGTCCTGACCATTGCCAACGGCCTGACCCTGACTTACACCGAAGTGGACCGCACCTGTACCCTGCGCTTTACCGATGCAGCGATTGCCGCCGGGCGCACCGAACGCAAGGCTGTGCTGGATGCCCCATGCCGCAGCCTGCGTGTTGTGGGGGATGCTTCCTCGCTGGAAATATTCCTGAACGACGGTGCCGCGGTGCTTTCCACCCGGTATTACCCGGCAGCGGGCAAGGTTGCCGTGCAGCTTTGCGGCGCAGGCAGCACCCTGTATTCCCTTTCGATTTAACGGAGGACATTCCATGGCGCATGATACCTTGTATGCGATCGGCGAAGCGCTGATCGATATGATTCCGTCCAAAACCGGCTGTTCCTTTGCCGAGGTTCCCTCTTTCAGCCCCCGTGTGGGCGGCGCGCCCGCCAACGTGTGCGGTGCTTATGCCCGCCTGGGTGGGGATTCTGCCCTGTTGTCTCAGCTGGGAGATGACCCGTTCGGCCACAAGATCATTGATGAACTGGCTGCCTGCGGCATTGATACCAGCCACATCTGTTTGACGGACAAAGCCAACACCGCCCTGGCCTTTGTTTCGCTGGAAGCAGACGGCAACCGGACGTTCAGTTTTTACCGCAAGCCCTCAGCCGATTTGCTGTACGCCCCGGAGCAGGTGGATACCAGCCTGTTTGCCAACGCCTATGCCCTGCATTTTTGCAGCGTTGCCCTGGTGGAAAGCCCCATGCGGGAAGCCCACAAAACTGCCATTGCCGCAGCCCGCAGCGCCGGGACTATCATTGACTTTGACCCCAATCTGCGCTTTCCGCTGTGGCCGGACCGTGATGCTTTGCGCCGCACGGTGCTGGAGTTCCTGCCGCTGGCCGATGTGGTCAAAATCTCGGACGAAGAGCTGGAATTTCTGACCGGCACCAGTGATATTGAAGCCGCCCTGCCCAGCCTGTTTGTGGGCCATGTACAGCTGGTGCTCTACACCTGCGGCAGTGCCGGTGCCCACGCTTACACCCGCACCGCCCACGGCTTTTCCGCCAGCAAGCCGGTAAAGGCCGTGGATACCACCGGCGCCGGGGACGGGTTCATCGGCTCGTTCTTGTGGCAGCTGCACAAAAACGGGGTGGACCGCGCCGCCCTGCCCGCTCTACAGGCGAACCAGCTGAACCAGTGGCTGGATTTTTCCAACCGGTTCTGCGGTTACAGTGTGCAGCGCTACGGTGCCATTGACAGCTACCCCACCATCGACCAGCTGTAACTTTCTGCCATTCTCTGCTATTTCATCATAAAGCAGCCGCCCGGTACAGGATTTGTACCGGGCGGTTGCTTTACGGTATAGATTTTTCTTTTCTATATTCGCTTTATACAAGTCTTAGGATTATAAACTTCAACGTTGCTTCATCCGCAACATTTATTCATCAATTTTAGATTCCAAGCTCTTAAGTGTATGTCCATCAGCATCCTTCCAGCTTGTCAGTCCATTCGCACTCTTGCCAATCACAAACATTGCAGCATAGGAAGGACTGGTAAACAGCAAATTTTCTATCAGTTTCCCGTCAGCATCAAGAGTAGTCTTCTTTCTTTTTTCTTTGATAACTTCCGAAATCGTATCATCGTCCGATGGAGAGATGTGGCTTCCCGCCAAAACCACAAATCCTTCTGCAGTCTGCATTCCAACGGCTTCGACCGTACCAATTGTTTTAATGGTTCTTTTCAGATACAACTTCCCGATATCATCCGCCTGTTTTTCTTCAACTTCCGTTTTTACTTCAACTGGCTTGGTAATAGGTTCAAACAGCTTATGTCCCAAGGTTCCCATGATTACTTTTGCATAATCAATGAACTCCTCCAGTTCGCATTCTTTTTCTTCTGTAATATTACCCGGCGTAGGATCATTTCCATTTTTGACCTCATAGCGATTCGCTTGCAGTGCCAAATTACAGAAACGGTTTTCAAGATAGCTTATCTCAGTGGGTCCAAATGAATTATTGGATGTGGTAAATACGATGGCTTCTGTCCAGTAATCTTTTTCTGGATTTCTCTTATGCTCCTGCAGGCGATTCAGAATACCTTCACCGTTTTTCCTTGCTCCAGCCTGTCCAATATAAACAACACCTTTTCCAGTGGTGTCTGAAGTACCAAAGAGGAAATAAACACCACTCTGTTTTAAATCCTCTCGTTCCTTGCAGCGGTCAAGCTCTGTCCGAGGAATTTTATATGCAATACCTGTCCAATTCGCCAGTGTACATTTTATTCTGCCACCGGCCTCACCATCCATCAGAAACAGATTTATACTTTTGCCTCGCATCACTGTATCCTCCTCGCCTTATATTTCCCTTTTCACATAGGTCAGTTCTACATCATAACCAAGCTTTTCTAACATCTGCAAAAATGTGTTATTTACAATTCCGTCTTTCTTCTTTATCAGGCGATTTACATAGGACGGCGTGGTTCCAACTTCTTCAGCCAGCTTTGCCTGCGTGGTCGCAGCTTCTATACATTTTACCTTTACATCGACCTCTATATTATTTTTCAGCATACTTCCACCTCATCTGTTTGAAATATATTTCACTGTAAGTGTAATTTATTATATCACAAGAATTGAGTTTTTTCAATCGCTTAGAGCTATTCCGTTTATTCTTATTATTACAAAGTTATTTCCAAAAACAATAAATAAATTACAACCAAAATAAGTTCCCCTCAAATACATCAGAATACCCCCTCTATAATTCAACCGTTTCATTTATCTTAGCAACAAAATGAGGCGTATCCATATATCGTGGATACGCCTCATTTTGTTTATTCTATTATCTTTATACGTTTTACAGATGCAGCACGCGGTCCTTGATTTCGGCGGTGCGGCCCTGGTTCCAGAACTGGGTACCGATGTAGCCGCAGGTGCGGCGGGCAACGTTCAGCTTGCTCTGGTCGCGGTTATGGCAGTGCGGGCACTCCCACACCAGCTTGCCGTCGTCCTCCACGATCTTGATCTCGCCGTCATAGCCGCACACCTGGCAGTAGTCGCTCTTGGTGTTCAGCTCTGCGTACATGATGTTATCATAGATGAACTGCATCACTTTGATGACAGCTTCCAGGTTATCCTGCATATTGGGCACTTCCACATAGCTGATGGCGCCGCCCGGAGACAGGCGCTGGAACTCGCTTTCAAACTTCAGCTTGGTGAACGCATCGATCTGCTCGGTCACATGCACATGGTAGCTGTTGGTGATATAGTTGCGGTCCGTAATGCCCGGCACAATGCCAAACCGCTTTTGCAGGCACTTGGCAAACTTGTAGGTGGTGGATTCCAGCGGGGTGCCGTACAGCGAGTAATCAATATTTTCAGCGTTTTTCCACTCGTTGCACTTATCATTCATGTGCTGCATCACACTCAGGGCAAAGGGCTTTGCGGCGGGATCGGTATGGCTCTTGCCGGTCATATATTTGCAGCATTCATACAGGCCCGCATAGCCCAGGCTGATGGTGGAGTAGCCGCCGTACAGCAGCTTATCAATGGGCTCGCCCTTTTTCAGGCGGGCCAGAGCGCCGTACTGCCACAGAATGGGTGCCGCATCGGACAGGGTACCCTTAAGGCGGTTATGGCGGTACTGCAAGGCGCGGTGGCACAGTTCCAGGCGCTCATCAAAAATTTTCCAGAATTTATCCGGCTCACCGCCGGAGGACAGGGCCACATCCGGCAGGTTGATGGTAACAACGCCCTGATTGAAGCGGCCATAGTACTTCGGCTTGCCCGGCACATAGTTCTGGGCGTTGGCCACGTTGTTCCAGCCATTGCCGGAACGGTCGGGGGTCAAAAAGCTACGGCAGCCCATGCAGGTAAATACATCGCCGTTGCCCTCGGTCTCACCCTTAGACAGCTTGTATTCCTTCATCTTCTTTTCGCTGATATAGTCCGGCACCATGCGCTTTGCGGTGCATTTGGCGGCCAGCTTGGTCAGGTAGAAATAGGGGGTGCCTTCGCGGATATTATCGTCTTCCAGCACATAGATCAGCTTGGGGAACGCGGGGGTGATCCAGACGCCCTTTTCATTCTTAACACCCTGGTAGCGCTGGCGGAGCATTTCTTCCACGATAATGGCAAGGTCAGATTTCAGGCGCTGGTTTTCGCCCGCTTCGTTCAGGTACATGAATACCGTGATGAACGGTGCCTGGCCGTTGGTGGTCATCAGAGTAACGACCTGGTACTGGATGGTCTGCACACCGCGCTTGATTTCCTCGCGCAGACGGGCTTCAACGATCTGGGAGAGCTTTTCTTCACCGGGATCAATGCCCAGTTCCTTCATCTCCGCTTCGGTATCGCGGCGGATCTTTTTGCGGCTGATATCCACAAACGGTGCCAGGTGGGTCAGGCTGATGCTCTGGCCGCCGTACTGGTTGGATGCCACCTGCGCAATGATCTGGGTGGCAATGTTGCAGGCCGTGGAGAAAGAATGCGGTTTTTCGATGAGGGTACCAGAAATAACCGTGCCGTTCTGCAGCATGTCGTCCAGGTTGACCAGGTCGCAGTTGTGCATATGTTGGGCGTAATAGTCAGCATCATGGAAATGAATGATGCCATCCTCATGTGCCTTTACAATCTCGGCAGGCAGCAGCATACGCATGGTCAGGTCCTTGCTGACCTCGCCGGCCATATAATCGCGCTGAACGCTGTTGACGGTCGGGTTTTTATTGGCGTTTTCCTGCTTGACTTCCTCATTGTTGCACTCGATGAGGGACAGAATGCGGTCGTCGGTGGTGTTATGGGTACGGCGCAGGCTCTGCACATAGCGGTAGGTGATATATTTGCGGGCCACCTCATACGCTTTGGTCTGCATGATGGCGTCTTCCACCAGATCCTGGATCTCCTCCACGTTCATGGCATGGTTGCGGCTCTGGCATTCCTGCGCCACATCGTCGGCAATGGCCGTGATCTGTTCCTTGGTCAAGCGCTGGTTGGAGGCAACAACGTTGTTGGCTTTGGTCACCGCTGCAATAATTTTGGATATATCGAAAACGGCCTCGCTGCCGTTGCGCTTGATGATCTTCATGAACTGTTATCTCCTTACCTCAATAAAAGCTGCCGGGTTGATACCCCACACCAAAACCGCTCCATGATTTTGGCGAGCGTATTTATCTTACCGCATCGACCCGGCAAAGTCAAGCCAATACACCACAATATATTGTATATAATTTGATAATAGCACCCATATATGCCATATAGCGCGATGGGACGTTCAAAAAGATTGCAAAACAAAACGCCGAAAAAAGCGCTGGCTTTTTGGGTAAAATAGGCACTTTTTTCAAAGCTGCGATGATATGTGATTTTATTGTTCCCTGGCCGCTTGCTTTTGCCCGGCACGGCTGGTATACTGGTGCAAGGCATCTGCCTATTGTGATGATTTGCCGCAGCACTATACAAGATATAGTGTTGCATGTTATAAGGAGGCTCCCCGCGTGAACTACGCAACCATAAAATACTGTGATATTGCCAACGGCACGGGCGTGCGTACCAGTCTGTTTGTTTCCGGCTGCCGCCGCCACTGCCCGGAATGTTTTAACGCCGTTGCCTGGGATTTTGGTTATGGCCTGCCCTTTGATAAAGCCGTGCGCAATGAAATTTTGGGCAGCCTTGCCCCGGATTATATTGATGGGCTTTCCCTTTTGGGCGGCGAACCCTTTGAGCCGGAAAACCAGCGTGCGCTGGTGCCGTTCCTGCACGAAGTACGGGTGTTGTACCCCCACAAAACCATCTGGTGCTACACCGGCAATGTATACGAAACCGAACTTTTGCAGCCCAGCCACGCCCGCTGCGAAGTGACGGACGAGATGCTGAGCCTGATTGATGTGCTGGTGGACGGCGAATTCATCTCCGCGCAGCACGATATTTCGCTGCGGTTCCGCGGCTCCAGCAACCAGCGCATCATTGACTTGAACGCCACCCGCGCCGCCGGGCACACCGTACTGTGGCAGGATGACCCGCTGTTTGCTGACCACAAGATGTAAGGCAGCAAGTTCGCGTTTTTGGATTTTGTGTAACTTTTAACAAATTTGACTTGTATTTCTGCCCCGCAGGGTGTTATACTGACACTAATTTAAGATTGTGCCAATCGTTCCAGGCACAACCGCCCCAAACAGCTGCCGGGCCAGTTGCCCGCGCACGAAAGGAGAAATTACTATGGCAAAATTTCATCTGATTCCCATTGTGCTGGGCGCAGCCATCGGTGTTGGCGTTTATGTTGTCAGCAAATATCTGGCTCAGGACGAAGAGAGCGAACAGATTGTGGATGACTCCGCATTTGACGACAGCGAAGCTTCCGAAAGCACCGAAGATGCGGACGAAACCGAAGAAAATGCCGACGAGGAACCCCCCGCAGAAGAACCGGCGGCAGAGCCTGCCCCGGACGAGGAACAGCCCGCACCGATTGAGGAACCTGCCCCCGCTGAGCAGGCCCCTGTAGCGGAGCCTGCTGCCCCGGTGGAAGAACCCGCGCAGGAAGATGACGGCGTTACCATTCCCATCCAGAGTGGTAACGATGTGCCGAACGTGAACCCGGTACAGGACAAAACCGAACCTGTTAAGCTGACGGAGGACGGCAAGGTGGACCCTACCACCATCGCCAAAGCCGAAGATTTCGGCGACTGGGAAGAAGAAACCGGCTGCAGAGGCTGAAGGCGAGACGATATAAATGACAACGCCGCAGGGAGTGCGTGATACTCCCTGCGGCGTTTGTTTTTTGTTTTGGGGGTAAATTTGTATTTGAAGGGAGAGCCTTTGCGTGCACGGCAGGGTTCTTCCTACGTTTTGGGGGTAGCAGCGTGGCAAGGCCCGGCGGGCGGGACGATGCTTCCGCATCGTCCCCTACTTATTATTTTACGGGTTATGGCCGCCGGCAACTCTTACACCACCCATTGCAGCAAAATACCGCAGCAGGTGCCGCAGAACCAGAGCAGCCCTGTCATGAACAGGTTCTGTTTCCAGCTGGGGTTGACACGCCACAGCACAGCCAGGCCGATACCTGCGCCGGAGCACAGCCCCGCAAAAAAGCTGCCAAAGGTAATAGCCCCGCCCATATACAGCTGAGCCAGCAGCACGCTGGCACCGCAGTTGGGTACAAGACCGATCAGCGCGGCCATCATGGGCTGGAAAATGCCCAGACTGCCCAGAAATGCCGCGGCGGAGTCTGCCCCGACAAAGCCAAAGATCAGCCCAATGATAAAGCTGAACACCAAGATGAACACAAAAATTTCCAGCGTGTGACGCAGTGCCGCCAGAAAAATGCTACTGTGTTCCTCGTGTTCTTCGTGGCAGTCCACCTCATCGGCATGGCCCTCATAGCCGCCATACAGCCCTTTGGGCAGGATGCGGCGCAGCGGAACATCCAACACCAAACCGGCTGCAATGCCAAACACGATTTTGAGCACCAGCAGCAGGCCCAGCTTGTTCCACAGGGTAGGCTCCGCCGCCAGCAGGGGGATGGCTTCATCCGATGTTGCCAGGAACACAGCCAGCAACGTGCCGGGGGTAATGACCCGGCTGGCATAAAAGTTGGCCGCTACCGCCGAAAACCCGCACTGTGGTACGCAGCCCAGCAGTGCGCCGGGCACAAAGCCCCAGTGGCCGCCGCCAGCCAGCGCTTTTTCAATTCGCTCGCCATGGTTGCGTTCCAGCCATTCGATCAGCAGATATGCCAGATACAAAAACGGCAGCATTTTTACGCCGTCGATCAGTGCATCCAAAAAAGCATCAACAATAATTTCCATAATTCTCCTATCTGTTGCAAAGGTTGGGGTTGCAGGGCATAACATGGCCGCACGGTTCGGAGCAGCTGCCCGGAGCCATGCGGCCCTTTTTCATTTTTTACTGCCTTTGTTGGTTTCAAAGCCGCGCAGCAGCGCTACGGCTTCCCGCACACGGGCGGGGGAAATGCGGGTACGGAACCGCTCCATGCTGCGGGAAGAAAACGGCACATCATAGGTAAAGGAATCAAAGCCCAAAAAGTATTGCAGGTAGGGGCTTTCGCGCACGATCTCCACTGTTTCGCTGTCCGTTGTGCGGCACGCTGCACGAATCACCAGTACACCGAACGCCATGCGGGCCGGAATTGCCACCTTGCCGCCAGCAGCAAAATGGCCGCTGTACTCCTGTTCAATGGCATCCCAGTCAATGGCCTGGGCCAGGCGCACCCAGCGGTTCTCCTGTACCAGCTCGCCTTCATAGGGCGGCAGGTAGTCATCAATGCTCATCTGATGTTGAATTGTGCGGTACATGGTTGCACCATTCCTTTTTATGTCGTTCCCGTTTTTAGGCAATACCGCATAATTCTAAGTGCCGATACGGCGAGCGAGGTGCGGCAGATGCCAAGCCAAAAGCGCAGATAATACTGGATGTCTTATCGAGCATTTTGGCAACGCAGATGCCGTGCCGCAGCTGCCGGAGCGGTGCTTAAGCCGCAAGGCGGGAATTGTGCGGTGTTGCCTTTATTTTTCCCGCAAAAACGCTTGGGATATATCTGAAAAGCCGAAAACTCAATCCAGTTCTTTGTTTTCAGATATCCCTTAATATCTCTGGATCAGGGGGAATATCATGGCCAGAACCGCCCAAGCGACCTGATACAGGGCCAGTGCCGGAAGCGGCAGCCCGGCCAGGCCGCCGGCCAGCGCCATGATCATGGCAAGAATGCAGCTGATGAGCACCGAGGCCGACAGCACCATCGAAGAACGGTGTTCCCCCTCTGCCGCACCCGCAGCGGCTTCCAGGCCGCCGACAAAGCTGGCAAAGCTGCCCAGGTGCAGCATGCTGCCTTCGCTTTCCGGCAGCCAGGCCACAGCGGGCTCCAGCGCCTTGTGTTCCTTGCCGCTCAGCACCTTGACGGTACCAACCGGCAGGTTATAAGCAGTCTGCAGCAGCGCTTCATCGCAGTTAAAGTCATCGCAGTCCACAATGAGCGAAAGTCCGGCGCGGCGCAGGGAATCCAGCACGGCGGCGGTATCGGGATCGCTCTGATAAGCCACCTGGAACATGCTGAACAGCTTGCCGGAAACCGCCAGGTAGATGACCCGGCGCTGGTTCACGGTATGGCGGCGTTCATATTCCATGCTGGGCAGCTGGATATCATAGGTATCCATCAGCCGGCGGGAGCCGATCATGACCCGCTCGCCGTTGATCCAGCCCACATAGCCCAGGCCGTCCAGCGTTTCCAGGTTTTCCACCTTGCACAGCAGCTTGCGGTTATCGCCCGTCATGCCAAGGAAGATATCTTTCAGCGGGGTATTCACATCGGCCAGCATGGAAGCGGAGTAGATGATGGCCAGCTCAATATCCTCTTTGCGCACCGGCTTGATGCCGCGCAGCGTAATGCACCCTTTGGGGAAAAGATCCTGCGCTGTGACCTGCAGCACGTTCACACGGCCCAGCAGTCGGATATCCTTCCAACCGGGGATGACCGCGCCGATCTGCGCGGCACTGCGCTGCATCAAACGCATGGGCATGGCGGAGATCAGCGTACCGGCCAGCGGCGCGCCCAGGCAGAGTACACCGGCCAGCGCAGTGAACGCCGTTCCGGCATCCTTGCGGTAAAGCAGGGTGAACAGGAATGCAGCCACGCCGCAGCCCAGCAGGATGCGGGCAAACTGCTGCTGGTTTTTATCCGATGTGCGGCGGGATTCGCTGCCTGCCAAAAAGCCTTTCATCAGGCGGGTGGGACGGCTGACCAGCACATTGGGGCGCGGTTCCGCCAGCCCGGCGGTCACGGTGCGCAGTACCCCGGCATCTTTCAGCCGATATGCCACAGCGTGGTCCATCCCGGCGCTGACAAGGGTAAAGTTATCCCGGATGGTGTGGGCGTCGATTGCCTTGCCTGCAGCGTTGCCGCACAGCAGCAGCGCTGCGGGGCCGGTCATCAGGCAGAGGGTTGCGGGGTTATACCATTCCGGCTTTGCCAAAAACATGATACATTGCAGGATGGAGGCCACCGCGGCCATGGCGGGCATGGTATCTGCCGTATTGCCCCGGCGCATGTTGATCAGCCCGGCCAGGCCGCCCAGCATCGTCTGCCAGCACAGGGCCGCGCTGGCAGCAAGCAGGATCAGCATGGTCACCAGCAGCGGTTTGGCGCTGGCTGTGGTATCCAGCGGGCCAAGATTGGCTCCGGTGGCCGCCATAGTGCCCAGAACGATCATAATCAGGGCTGCAGCGCCCACAGCGATTGCTGTGCCGGTGGTGATCATCACCCGCAGTTCCAGGTCATGGCGCACCACGGGGGCATCATCGGTGCTTTCGTATTCGTGGCGGTGCAGGACGGCGGCCTGTGCGGCAAAAGGCGCTTCGCCATCGGGGGTGGTTTCGTCCTTCGGCTTGCCTGCAAACCGGAGGAGGTTAAAGCCTTTGCCGGGCTTTTTTTGTTCCGGTGCTTCCGGCTCTGCCCCGGCGTTGGGGTCGCTCAGGTACTGGGCAGCCGCCTGGTAATCGGTATCGGTCTTTTCTGTTTTTGCCTTTGAATCCGATTTGATCTTTTCCAGGTTGATGGACTGTTCAATGCCGCGCACAAATTCCGCAGTATTGGGCTTTTCATCCACCAGGGGGCCGATCAGCTCCTCAAAGCTTTCTTCCTCTTTTTTCGGGGCGGGCTTTTTCGGTTCTTCCGGCTGCTCTTCCACCCCTTCGGCAATCTCGCTCAGGCGGATCTGCCCGGTCATGGTCTGGGCCAGCTCCTGCGGCAGTTCTTCAAAGGTATCGCCGCTGGCGGGTTCTTCCTGCACGGGGGCAGCTTTGGGCGCAGGCTTTTTGTGGCGCGGCGGCAGGGCTGCGTTCAGTTCATGCAGGAACGACTGGGTGCTTTCTGGTACGGGCTCGTCCCCCAGCTGCATGGTAAAACCGGTGGTCGCCTGCGGGGCAGGCGCGGGCTGCGGCTGCACCGTATCGTTTGGGGTCATGACCGGCTCGCCCACGGGTTCCGCTTCGCGGCGGGGGGCAGGCCGAGTGAACGGCATGGTGCGTTCCCGCTCCTTGCGGGGGGTGAACTCCACGGTATCCCGCTTTTTATTTTTGCGGTAAACATTGGGCTGAGGTTCCGGCTGCGGGGCCGGCTCATCCTTCGGAAGCAGCGGTTTGCCTGTGGCGGCAAACTGGGAAGTCTGCCGCCCGGAGATGGAAAGCCCTGCGTTGGTAGCGGTCAGGCGGGGCATCTCGCCCGTTTCCTCTGTTTCCGGCTCCTCCCGGGGCTGTTCCGGAACCTCCCAGTTTTCTACCGGGGCTGGCTCGCCCTCATACGGGTCATAGGATTCCAGCTCGTCATAGACATCGTGCTTTTTGCCGCCGAACAGGCTGGCAAAAAAGCCTTTTTTCTTTGCAGCGTAGTGGCGGGGCGGCTCTTGCTCGCGCAGCTCCATCTCGTCCGGTTCATCCTGTGGCAAAACCTCCTGCGACCGGGGCAGTTGTTCTTCCAGCTGCTGGGTGCTCTGGTTTTCCACCCTGCCGCTGACCGAAACATTGATCGGCTCAAACTCCCCGGTATCGGTAGCATATCCAAAGCCAAACAAGCCCTTTTTCTTGGGAGTCTGCTGGCGCTCCTGCTCGGACTTCATATCATCCGGAACAACGGCCACGCTGGTGCCAAAAAAGTTGGTAAAATCTTTTTTTCCTTCATCCAGGTACTTGCTGTCCGCTTCCGGCACCCTGCGGCCCAAAAAGGCTTTAATGACGCTGGTGCGGGTGGTATCCCCTGATGTTGCATCCGCCGGTCTTGGTTCCGGCTGCGGGGCCGGGTTTGTCTCCGGCTGTACCTGCGGGGCCGGCTGCTGGGGCGCAGTTTGTGCCGGGGCAGGGCGGGCAGGCTGCGGAACAGGTTCCGAGCGCACCGGCTGGGTCGGTTGTACAGTTTGTATATTATTTTGTTTTTCTACTTTAGGCTCAACTTCCGGCATGCGGCGCGGCTCCGGCACAGAAGCAGGCCGGCGGGCCGGGGCAGCGGGGCCGGGTTTATTCTTTTTGGCAGCCCGCATACTGGGCAGATCGCCCAGCAGGTCGTCCAGCACAGCGGTGGAAAACCGGTCCTCGGTGTTAAAATTATTGCCTTTGCCCAGCGTGATATCCGGCAGGTCCTCTTTCTGGATGGGTCCCAATGCCGAACCGCCGCCGGAGGATTCCTCCATGCTGCCGTGGCCCAGGCTTTGCAGGATGGCATCCACCTGGCGGTCTGTTACACTATCCCGGATGCCGCGTTCGGCCTGCTCATGGCTGAGCTCTTCCAGAATGCGGTCCACGGAATCATTTGTACGTTTGCTTGGCATGTTGTTCTCCCCTTTGGTATGGGATTCCTTTTTTGCGCAGCCGTTACTTGCGGCGCTGCATGATGTTGTACATCAAAATACCGGCGGCCACGCTGACGTTATAACTGTCCACACCGGTTTTGCCACCGGCCATATCCAGCGTAACGGCGGCATCGCACAGTTTGCGCACCAGTGCGCCGGGGCCTGCGCCCTCGCTGCCCAGCACCAGCGCCACCGGGCCGGAAAGATCGGTCTTTTCCAGCGGAGCACCGCCCAGGTCGGCACAGTAAACAAAAATGTTCTGCTTTTTCAGGTCACGGATGGCCTGCGGCAGGTTGGCGACCCGCGCCACCGGGATGCGGGCAGCTGCCCCGGCGCTGGATTTCATGACCGTGCCGGTCACGCCAACGCCGCCGCGCCGCGGGATGATCACGCCGTGGGCACCGCACAGCAGCGCGCTGCGCAGGATTGCGCCCAGGTTGTGGGGGTCCTCAATACCGTCACACAGCACGAGGAACGGCGGTTCGCCGCGGTCTTTTGCGATCTGCAAAAGTTCCTCCACGCCAACATACTGGATGCGGGCAGCCCAGGCCGCCACACCCTGGTGGTCCTGGGTACCGCACAGCTTTTGCAGCTTGCCGGCGGGTACACGCTTGATGACCGCCCCGGCCGCTTTGCCCAGCGCGGTATAATACCCGGCCATGCGCGGCTCCATGCTGTCGGCCAGCAGCAGGGTGTCCACCCCGGCTTCGCTTTTCAGCAGTTCGGTCACGGGGTTTTTGCCCCATACCAGGGCGGTATCCTGCTCCGCAGGGGCCTTGTCTGCCTTGGCCTGGGGGGCCTGCTGGGGCATGCGTTTTTTATTTTCCATCTGCAATGTGGTTACTCCTTAAAACGATTGGGTAAAGCCCTGTGCGGCGGCGTTTGGCAGCCATTTTGCCGCGTATGGCAGCCCGCACAGCTTTCTGGCATGATTCGATAATTACACAGATATAGTATAGCACATTTCCTATGCTTTTGTCACCTTTTTCCTTGGCGTCAAAAGTACAGATTTTTCACCCTTTTGCGCGGTGCTTTTGTGCGTGTTTTCGCGGTTTATACAAACCGTACTGGAAAGGTTTTCCTTTGAAGATGTTGAAAACCCTGTTGAAAGCGTGGAAAACCCGCTTGTATGGCCAGTTTTCCACCGTTTCAGGGGGTGTTTTCAACATATTGTGGAAAACCTTTCAACATAACAGTACGGATAAACGCCCCCGCTCACTGGGCAAACTACCAGTTTTACCCCTGTTTTTGCGGGTAAAACTTACAATTATTACGGGGATTTTGCCCGTTTTTTCACTTTCCACAGGTTTTCCCCACCCCGTTTGTGGACAAAAAGCGAAAAGTTCATCCTGCATGTTGAATGCAAAAATTCCCCACAAAATTCCATCCTGTTCAGGCCATTCCGGCTGCTGCAAACCAGTCCGCCACAGCCCGCAGAACGGGCGCGGCATTGCTGCCCCCGCCGCCGTATTCGATCACCACCGCCACCGCAAACTGCGGCTGCTGCACCGGCCCATACCCGATGAGCACCGAGTTTGTGTAGTGGGTGCCATCCGGCAGCGTGCCCGCCAGCTGGGGGCTGCCGGTCTTGCAGGCAAGGGGAATGGGCGATTCCCGCAAAGTGCGCAGCGTTTGGGCCATCTGGGCCATCCCCTCCCGGATGGGGGCAAACACTGCCGCCCCGCCGGGTGCCTGGGCTAAAACGTCCGGCTGCGCCTGCCAGGTTATATTCCCGCCGGCATCGGTTGTGCTTTGGGCAAAATGCAGCGCCGGGCGCTGGCCGTCCCGCGCAAGGGCCCCGGCATAAGCCGCCAGCTGCAAGGGGCTGACCGACGTGTTGCCCTGCCCAATGGCCGCCATCAGTGCAAGGCCCGCCTGATAGTTCTCATCGGTGCTCCAGGTCAGGCGGCCTGTAGTTTCCGGCAGCTCAGTACCGCAGGGTACTCCAAGGCCCAGCTGCTGCGCGGTAGCGGAAAACGTATCCACCCCAAGGCGGCGGCCGACATCATAAAAATAAATGTTGCAGCTGTGGCGCAGCGCCGTAACCATGCTGACGGCCCCGCGGTGCCCCAGCTGCAAACAGCGCGGCTGGTAGCCCGCATAGTAAGTGTACCGCCCGCCGCAGTTTACAGTGCTTTGCGGGGTAATGATCCCCGCCGCCAGGGCCGATGCCGCTACTGCCGGTTTGAACGCTGACCCCGGCGCATACTGGCCGTTCAGCACCCGGTTGACCAGCGGTGCTCCCTGGGCTGTGGCCAGTGCGGCATAATTCTGCCGCCAGCTGGCAAGGTCATAATCCGGCAGGCTGACCGCCGCCAGAACGCCGCCGGTCTGCACATCCACCACCACAGCCGCCCCGGCGCGGGCTTCTTTGCCCTTGCCTTCCGGCTTTGTGGCCTGTAAAGTTTCAATTTGCTGCTGCAATGCGCTGCGCAGGGTGCGCTGCAGGTCAGCATCCAGATAGAGATGCAGGGTATCCCCGGCCTGCGGCGTACTTTGTATGGTTTCGGTGCGGCCGCCGCTGCTGCGGTCAACTGTCACTTTCAGGCTTCCCGCTCTGCCGCGCAACGCATCCTCCCAGGCGGCTTCCAGCCCCCATTGGCCGATGGATTCATCCATGGCAAGGCCTTGGGCCTTTTTCTGTGCCCACTGCTCGGCGCTCATGGCCCCCACGCCGCCCAGCAGCTGCGGAGCGAGTGTGCCATCCACCGCCGTGCGGGTACCGCGGGCAGTCAGCCGCACCGCCCCGCTCTGGGGCAGACCGGCAGCCAGCAGGCTCTGGCACTGTGCCTGGGTCAGATTTTCAGCCAGCGGCAGTTCCCCCGCCGAAACGGCAGAACAAAAGGCGGCAAGCTGTGTTTCCACATCCTTGCCGCCTAGATCCAGTTCTTTTAACGTTTGCAGGGTCTGCGCCATCTCGGTGTCCGGTGGGGCCGGAACGCAGAGCGCCAGGTCATACACGGTGTCATCCTGCACCAGCGCCGTGCCGCTGCGGTCCACAATGCTTCCCCGCGCCGCCGGGATGCGCACGGTATAGCTGGTCTGAGATGCCTGTTCCAGCTTTTTAGCATAGTGATCCGCCATGGTAAACTGCATCCAGTACAGCCGCACCAAAAATGCCGCAAACACGGCAGTGCAGAAAATCAGCAGGAACCACACCCTCTTTTTGCCGTCTTTTTTCATGCGCACCTCCCGGCAGGCCACTGCCTGCTCTGGTCTGATCGTTCTTTGGTCTGTCCTTTTGCCATATGGGTATTATACAAGGTTTTGCCGCAGCTGTCAGCCCCCGATGAAATACAGGCAGTCAGTTTCATCGGCAGTATCTTCCAGCGGCGCGCGGAGGCTGGGGGAATTCGCCTTCGGCGTCAATCCGGCCATCACACGC
>OLOD01000168.1_pt1 | contig 52591 bp, 34 predicted proteins | sample 1671921 | NCBI WGS metagenome assembly OLOD01 (sample SAMEA3136626, study PRJEB25190) | human gut metagenome | biome: human gut; feature: human-associated habitat; material: faeces | place: Austria | collected 2013
AAGGAAGTATTTGTAAAAGCCAGCGTATCAAGGAAACTTCCAAAGATCGTTTTATTACCCCATTGGCTGTTTGGCCTACAGATCATAAAGGCTTATTGGTCACTTTCGGACTTACTGCTAATTCAGGAAGATAACCAGGAGGGAAATATGTTTGCGTAAAAACTTCAACGCTTCGGAGACCTGATGCTCGACTGTCTTTTCCGACAGGTGCATCAGGTCTGCTATTTCTTTATAACTTTTATGTTCCTTTCTGCTGAGATGGAATATTTTCTGCCGTTGCGGAGGTAATTCAGCGATCAGCAGGTCGATGTAAGCGCTTAAATCTTTTGCTTCCAATTCTTTTTCGATGTCATAACTGTTTTCTTCCGGCATATTCTCCAACGCCTCCAAAAGCGAAAGCGTATAGAAATCATGGTTAAAGCTTTTGCGGGTTTGGTTAAAAACCAGATTGCGTGAAATGATGAATAGCAGGCCCTTAAAATTATCATTTTCCCGTAAGAAATCACGGGATTGCCATAAACGGACAAAAACATCTTGTACGACTTCTTCGGCTTCTTCCGTATTCGTCAGATATAGCCGGCAGAAATTGTAAACCTGCTTCCAATATTGTTTATAAAGAATATTGAAAGCCTTTTCGTTTCCTTGTTTCAGGGCAATTATGAGTTCTTTTTCTTGATTCACCAATCTATTGTTGTTGTGTTTGCAAGTTGTTATCCTTAACTTTTATTGTTTCGTTTTTCAACAAAAATAGATAAAAAGACGTTTCTTGCCAATACTATTGAAAAAAAACGCATTTTTTTTAATCGGGAATAGGGGGAAGATAGGATATCGCGTGTATTTATTAGTAAAGGCGAAAAAAGTATGAATATACAAGAGAAAAAACATATAGTTCAGAAGTTGTTGTCTGGGACATTATCCGAAGAAGAGAAAGCAAGGCTGTCTCAAAGTCCGGAAATGGAACAGATCTGGCTTCAACAATGGGAACAGGCATCAGACAGGAGTCAGGAGGTAAATCCCAATCAACTGTGGGCCGGCATTCGGCAACAGACCGGTCAAAAGAATAGACTTTGGAGATCTTATTTTTATAAATGGTATAGTGCGGCGGCATCTATCTTGCTTGTCATTGCTTTGAGTGGAATTACCTATTTGTGGAATCAGAAGACTGCCGCACCGGTTTATGTGGTTACTTCCGGTATTCAGAATCTGGAGAAAATCCAATTACCCGACGGAACTCATGTCTGTTTAGGACCTGGTAGCCGGTTGGAATATCCATCGGAGTTTAGAACCGACAGCCGGAATGTCCGCTTGGAAGGTCAAGCCTTTTTCGATGTAGCGAAAGATCCCTCCAAACCTTTCCGGGTACAGATGAATGATGTACAAGTAGAAGCTTTGGGAACGGCATTCGAACTGTTTAATTACGAAGACTCGGAGGATATGGAAGCCATCTTGGTAAATGGAAAAATCAAGGTCGGTTTTGAACGGGATAATAACGTGGTAAAAGAACAGATCATGAGTCCGGATGAACGACTGATTTGGCATAAGCATACCCATAAAGTAGAAGTAGGGAAGATCAATGCTGATAAATATACTTCGTGGAGAACTGGAGTCTTGTCGTTCGAAAATGAGAATCTGGCCATGATCATTCCACGTTTGGAACGTTGGTATGGACGGAAGATACAATGTGAAGAAAGTTTGTTGAACAACTATCGTTTCACGTTTAAAGTGCGCGATGAATCGTTGGATGTAATCCTGTTTATCATGCGTCAATCGGCACCGTTGCGATATAAAAAGAATACAGATGAAAGCTATATATTAACTAGAATAAAATGAAATGCCTATGAGAAAGGAGTAAGAAGTTAACCTAAAAGAAACGGAAGATACCGGCAAGTACCTCCCGTTCAATCTGAGAGTTTAAGAAACACAAGCCTGCCAAACGGAGTCCAAGCCAGTGGCAAGCCTCATTTATGTATCAAAAACAATACAAAAGTATGAAAAAAAATGACAGGGATCGTCGTGTCCCACTGTTAACAAAAACAATCCGTATCATGAAAGTTACGTCTTTGTGTAATTTATTGGCTGTTTGTTCTATCTCTGCTTCAACTTATGCACAGAGTTTGAAGTTTTCAATCCACAAGCAGAACAGCAGCATCAGCGAAGTTTTCAAGGAAATTGAAAAGAAAAGTGACTTTACATTCTTCTTCAACGACAACCAGATTAATGTAAAGCAAAAAGTGAGTGTCAGTGCCAACAACGCCAGCATAGAAGATGTATTGGCACAAGTTTTGCAAAACACAGGGTACAATTACCAGATTATAGACAAGCAAATTCTGATCAAGGTATCAGATAAAGAGGTAATGGCTGTTCCTGTTGTAGCCCAAAGTGATAAGAAAATCACCGGTACGGTATTAGATGCTACCGGTATGCCGGTAATCGGTGCCAATGTGATGGTAAAAGGTACCACCAACGGAACCATTACTGATATGGATGGTAAATTCTCATTAGATGTAGAAGAAGGTGCAACTTTAGTTGTTTCTTATATCGGATTTGCCAATCAGGAAATCAAAGTAGGAAAACAGACTAATTTATCGATTGCTTTAAAAGAAGATTCGAAAGCTTTGGATGAATTGGTGGTTGTGGGATATGGAACGATGAAGAAATCCGATTTAACGGGAGCTATTTCTCAAATAAAATCAGATGATCTTCCACAAACAGCTAATATGTCTTTGGGACAAATGATGTCCGGAAAAGCTCCCGGTATGCAAGTTTCGATGACAAGTTCTCAGCCTGGTGGTGGCGTTTGGGTGCAAATTCGTGGTAATGCAGCTGGTGGTGCTGGAAATAGCGGACCTCTTTACGTAGTTGATGGTTATCCTATTTCTTCTGAAAGTATGGAGCCAGGAAGTGGAAATCGTTATTCTTCTGGAGATAAATCCCCATTGAATAATTTGAACCCATCAGATATTGAATCTATTGAAGTTTTGAAGGATGCATCTGCTACTTCTATTTACGGAGCGCGTGCAGCCAACGGTGTTGTATTGATTACTACTAAACGAGGTAAGATAGGAGAAAAGCCTACTGTACAATATTCAGGTTCTATATCTTATCAAAAAAAGGCTAATCAGATAGCAATGTTGGATGGACCAGATTTTATGCGTCAGGTAAACCGGGCTTTTTATGAAGATTATTTGGTTGACAATAAAATTGCACCATATGGGAATACGGATCCTTCAACCGTAGCTCCATTTACCCCAACATATACAGAAGAGGATATTGCAAATGCTCAAACAACAGATTGGTTGGATGCTGTAGAAAGAGATGGTATGATTACTCAGCACAACTTGTCTTTAAGAGGAGGAACAGACAAAACGTCTTATTATGTTTCAGGAAACTACTATGATCAAAAGGGGGTTATTAAAAATAATGGTATAACTCGTTATTCCGGACGAGTAAACTTTGATCAAAAGTTGGGTAAATACATTAAGACTGGGGTTAACCTGAACGTAAGTTCTGTGAAGAGTGACAATATTCCACTAGGTTCTGGACAAAATGAGAATGCGGGTGTAATTCGGTCAGCTATGGGAGCCGACCCTACGCTACCTATTTATGATGAGAATGGAGACTATACGTTGAACCCGAAAGCACCATTCTTGCCAAACCCTGTTTCTTTGTTGGAAATAGATGATGAAACGACAACGAACCAAGTATTAGGTAATTTCTATGTGTCAGTAACCCCAATAACAGGCTTAGAAGTCAAAATGAATGCCGGCTTCCAGTCAGAGTCTGGCGAGAGAAATACATACGTTCCCAAAACAACCTTGTATGGACTGAAAGCAGAAGGAGAAGCATCTAAATCGTTGGCCAAACGGTCAAGCACGTTGTTCGATATAACGGCTTCTTATCAGAAAACCTTTGCTGACGTACATCATTTCTCGGCTATGGCAGGATATTCTTACCAGCATTTCTCTAATAGTGGTTTCAATGCGGGGAATAGTAAGTTTATAACCGATGCATTTAAATGGAATAATTTGGGAGCCGGTGAATATTCTAAACCATCTGTAGGTTCTTATGGTGGAGAAGAGGTCTTGGCATCAGTGTTTGCTCGTTTGTCTTATAATTATGCAGATCGTTATTTAGCTACGGTGACAATGCGTGGCGATGCTTCATCTAAGTTCGCCGAAAATCATAAATGGGGCTTCTTTCCGTCCGTAGCGTTGGCTTGGCGTATGATAAATGAAGACTTCATGAAAGACCAGGAAATCCTAACTAATTTGAAATGGCGTGTCAGTTTAGGACAGACAGGTAATTCAAACATTGGAACCAACTCATTGGCTCTTTACTCTACAGGTTATACCTATAATTTTGGTAATGTCCAGAATATTGGTGTTTTACAGAGTCAGTTGGCTAATCCAAACTTGAAATGGGAGACAACGACCGAGTGGAATATTGGTTTGGACTTTGGATTCTTCAAGAATAGGGTTTCTGGATCAATGGAATTCTTTACCCGTCGTGTGTCTGATTTGTTGGATAATAAGGAATTGATGTCTTATCATCCCATTAATACAGTCATGTCTAATATTGGTGTAAAGGGAAGTAAAGGATTTGAGTTAGGTATCAATACGCAAAACCTAACCGGAGATTTTACGTGGTCAACAGATGTCGTGTTCTCTTTCTATAGAGACCGTTGGATTGAACGAAATCCGCAGTGGAAAAAAGCTATTTATGAGCATGAAGATGATATGTTAAATGCTCGTTATCTTTATATATCAGATGGTTTAGTACAACCGGAAGACATGAATCCTGATGGTACATGTAAAATTCCACACATGCCGAATGCTAAACCGGGTATGATTAAGTATAAAGATTTACATGGTCGTGATGAAAATGGAAACTTGACCGATGGCCCAGATGGTAAGTTGGATGATGCCGATGTTGAATATTTAGGAACAGCCACATCTAAATTCTATTTAGGCTTTGGAAACACTTTTACCTATAAAGGATTTGACTTGAATATCTTCTTCTATGGTTATTTCGGTCGCCAGTTGGCTAACCCAGCTTATAGTGGAACATATACTTATTTACAAGGGAATGCTATTAAAAATGGAGGAAATATGGCTGAGGAGGTAAAAAATACTTGGAGTCATGATAATCCAACAGGGAAGTACCCTAGTTTAGTTACCAATCCTTATTTGAGAGAGTCTGATTTTTGGTTGGAGAATGCTAATTTCTTGCGTTGTAAGAACATTACGTTGGGATATACTTTACCTAAGATTAAGAATTTAGATAAGTTTATTAGTAATTTACGTGTGTATGGAGATGTTCAGAATCCGTTTGTGATCACAAAGTATAGTGGCGTCGATCCTGAAGCGGATAGTTTAGGAGCTTATCCGACACAGTTGACAGTTTCATTTGGTGTAGATATAACTTTTTAAAAGAAAATGATTATGTTAAATATATTTAATGACTTAACAGTAAAGTTGGGTGTATTGGTTTTGTGCACAGTTGGTTTATCTTCATGTTTGGATTTGGATCCGGTAGTTAATGATAAAATTTCTCCAGATAACTTTTTTAAGAATGAAAGCGATGCTAAAGCGGCAGTAACAGCTATGTACAGTCCGTTTGTAGCAGACTGGGGTGGTGTTTATTGTGCTAGTGTGGGTAGTTACTTGAATTTGTCAAACCTATGTACAGATGAGATGGGTTTGCAACGAAACGATTTGGAAGTTGTAGATCGTTTTTTGTGGACTGCAACTACTGGAGATGTAACAGGTTGGTATACCAACTGGGTACAACAGGTGAGTCGGGCAACTATTTTGTTGACTAATTTGGAAAATACTCCCATGTCTGAAGAAAAGAAGGCTCAATTTATGGCAGAAGTTAAATGTGCAAGAGGGGAATTCTTGTTCTATCTGTATGATTTCTATGGTACGGCAGCAGTTTGCTTGGATCCTGAAATTTTAAATAATCCAGAAGTTGATGTTATTTTAGAACGTTATCCAAAGGAAGAGTTTGTCGCTTTGATTGAAAAGGATTTGAAAGAAGCAGCAGAAGTTTTACCAGTTACTTATGAAAGTGCTGATTGGGGGCGTTTCTCGAAAGGGGCAGCCTATGCTATCTTGGTCAAACTCTATATGCAGGAAAAACGTTGGAAAGAGGCAGAAACTGTTTGTAGGCAGATACAAGAGTTAGGTTGTTATGGTTTACAGGCCAACTATAATGACGTATTCTCTGTTGCGACAGAAGTGAATAATGAGGTAATTTGGGCTGTTCCTTGCTTGTCTGAAGGCGGATCAGGGAATATGTGGTTGACTCATATTGTACCACCCAATTACCCTTTGAAAAATGAAAAGATTCAACGTTGGTATGTATATAATACGCCGTGGGATTTTTATGATCGTTTGTTTGTCAATAAACAGGATAAACGTTTAGGTTTGTTGATAGGGGAGTTTAAATATGTTCCCGAAGGGCAGACAGATTCGATACTAGCAACCAGAGAGAATTATGAACATCTGAAAAAAGGTGCGTTACCTTTTAAATATCCAGAAGATCCCAGTCAAACTGGCGAATATTCGGGTAATGACATGGTCATTTATCGTTATGCTGATGTCTTATTGGAATTGGCCGAAGCCATTAATGAACAGGCTGGACCGACAAAAGAAGCGATCAGTTTGGTAGAATCAATCCGTGTAAGAGCCGGTATTCCTAACACGATACCTGCAGCAGCAACAGCTAGCAAAGATGCTTTCAGAAGTTTCATACTCGATGAACGCGGGCGTGAATTATTCTGTGAAGGTCATCGTCGTCGAGATTTGATTCGCCATGGGAAGTTGATTTCAACAGCACATGAACAAGGTTGGACTTCTGCGCAACCCTATATGGAACTTTTCCCTATACCTCAAAATGTGATTGACGAATCACAAGGTAAAATTAAACAGAATCCAGGTTATTAAACCTTGTATTTTATCTATGAATTATAAAGGAGGATAAAATTGGGAAAGATCGATTTTATCCTCCTTTATATTTGACAGCAAATAAATATCTATAAACAAATCAATCATATCATGAAGAAACTAATGTTATTAGGTGTGTTGTGTGTCTGCGCGGGAAGTTCTCTGGCAGCAGATACCGTTTTTCAGATTGGAAAGAAAGATCAAAGCTCTGCAGAATTTGCCCTATATCCAAACCAATACAAGAAGTTTTTAATAGACTTTGGAGGAGTGAAGAATTACGCTGTAGGTTATTCTCAAGCTGAGAAGAATTGGTCTTATGCAATGCCTGGTCCGTTGGATAGTTGGGGTGGCGGTGGATATTGGGCAGGATATCATCCTCGTCATTTTCCAATTATTAATTTCCAATTGGAAAAAGTTCCCTCAAAAGGAACCTGCTCCTTAGTGTTTGATTTCACGGGGATAAGAAAAGAACAATCACCTCTTATTCGAGTAGAAGTGAACGGGCATCGAATAGAGAAACAACTGGAAGGGAAATCGACAGACCAGTTATTAACGGGTGATGAAAGTCCATCTCCAGTAGAATGTGTAATGGATTTCCCTGTAGCATGGCTCAAGGAAGGACTTAATCAAATACAATTGGGTATCATAAAAGGACGTTGGTGTGTATTTGATTGTATCCGACTGGAAACTCCTGAAGGTATACAGAAAAAACCTATTAGTTCGTCATTAATCTCATCGGTTCGGATGGCTGATTTTGAATACCAAAAGCCTGACGGAAAGCGTTATCAGCCAGTACTTGTAGATATGACTCAATTTGATAAAAAAAGGAAGTTGACGTTTACTTGTGGAAGAGTACATATTGAGCGAAATATAGAACCTGGTCAAAGTATACAAGAAATATGGTTACCTTCAGTAAAAGAAAAATGTACCGATAAGTTCACAATCACAGCTGGTAAAGACATATTGTTTTCTGGTGAAGTAACAAGAAGTCCACAACCTCTTCATTCATATGCTGATGATGTTGATATATTAATGGGAACTGGAAACTCTCGTTGGATGTTCAAGGCAAGCGTTTCATTGCCATTTGGGATGGTACAAATTTCTCCAGACAATGAAAACGAAACTTGGAAGTCAGGTTATGAGTACACAATAGAGAATATCTCTGGTTTTAATCACTTTTGTGATTGGACAATCGATGGATTCTTGATGCAACCCACTTGTGGCACATTACAAGTCAATCCGGGTTCAGAGGATGATCCGGATTCAGGGTATCGATCTCGAATTGACAAGAAGTCTGAATGTGCCGAAGTAGGCAAATATTCAGTATTCATGACAGATACAAAAATCAAAGCAGAAGTCTCAGCTACTCGTCGAGCCTCAATTCAAGCCTATACATTTCCGAAAAGAGACGATGCCCGTATTTTAGTTGATCTGTTTGCGCCTAGTGAATACTTACATAATTTACAAGATGTTCAAGTAAAAAAAATAAGCGATACAGAAATAGAGGGATATGCCACCTATTTTGGTGCGTATACTGGATATACTTTAGAGCAATATCACACTCTTTATTTCGTGATGCAATTTGACAAACCCTTCGAATCAATGGGTGGATGGATAAATGATCAGATCAAACCGAATTACTCATATGTCGGAGGTTGGAATAATTCCCACGATTTCAAGTCTGAACCTAAAATTATGGAGAATTTAGATGAACTTCGGGGGAAAGGTGATGTAGGATTCTATTTAAACTACAAGACCGATGAACAAGAAACCATCAAAGTACGTACTGGAGTATCAATGGTTGATTTAGAAGGAGCGCGGAATAATCTACAAAAAGAGTTGGTAGAACCATTTGGCTGGGATTTGAATGCTGTAGCGCAAGAAGTCCGTAATGAATGGAATGAACTGCTGGCTCGTATTGAGATAGAATCAGATGATTATCTGCAAAAGAAAAAATTTTATACAAACCTTTACCGGGCTTTGGCTGCGAAAGCTATTTGGAGTGATGTTGACGGTCGTTTCAGAGATGAACGGGAACAAACACGGAAATTAGAAAAACCAACTGATTGTATTGTAAGTGGTGAATATTGGAATACGTTTTGGGATAATCAGCAACTTTTCAATTTGATGGCTCCAGAAATGTCAAGCCAATGGGCCAGATCTGCAATTCAGTTGTATCAAAACAGTGGTTGGTTTAACACTGACCCGGCTGGTATAGAACATACAGGTGTAATGGTAGCCATGCATGTAGCCTCACAAATTTGGGGAGCTTGGCAAAGCGGTATACGTGATTTTGATCTAGAAACAGCGTATATAGGTTTGAAAAAAATGTTGACTGTCGCACCACAACGCTATGAAGGTGGTGGAACTGTAGGTGTAGAACATCTCGTACCCTACATGGAATATGGTTATATTCCTGCGGGAGAAGGATTAGTTTCCAACACTCTTGAATATGCCTATGATGACTGGTGTGTAGCACAGATGGCTAAACATTTAGGATATGAAGATGATTATCAATATTTCCTGAAACGTTCTGAAAACTGGAAAAATCTCTTTGACACTAAGACTGGTTTTATCCGTCCCAAAGATAAGAAGGGAAATTGGATTACACCTTTCGACCCTTATCATACTCCCGGATTTACAGAAGGAAATGCTTTCAACTATACGTGGTTTGTGCCACAAACTCCAGAAGAGTTAGTACGTTTAATGGGAAAGGAACGTTTTGTGAATCGATTGGACAGTGCCATGTTCAAGTCGTCGTTTGCTAACTTTAATGCTTCGGGTGATGATTTTGCGAATTATCCTATTAATCATGGAAATGAAACGTCTATGGAAGTCGCTTATCTTTTCAACTGGGCAGATGCACCTTGGTTAACACAAAAATGGGTACGTGCTATTCAAGAACAATATTATGGAACGACTCCTTATGATGCCTACCCAGGAGATGAAGATCTTGGACAAATGAGTAGTTGGTTTGTGATGAGTGCCTTAGGACTGTTTCAAATGGATGGAGGCTGCTCTCAAGAGCCAGTTTATGAATTAGGATCTCCTCGTTATCCTAAAATGACAATTCATTTAGACGGAAAATATGGACGTGGTGATAAATTTATAATAGAGGCTGTTGGTGCATCCAAAGAAAACAAGTATATTCAAAGTGCTACATTAAATGGAAAGCCGATTACAGATTTTAAGATTCTTCAGAAAGATGTCTTAAAAGGCGGTCGCCTCAAAATCCAAATGGGAAAAACACCCCATAAAAAATGGGGTATAAATTAATCTCCATATATTTTTATCAAGAGAGCCTCCACCTCTTGAAGCTGCTACTTTTGAGGTGAAGGCTCTTTCATTTACACACCCCCGCCATCTTCTCCTTCATCCTTGTCGACGGTGAAACGGTTGAACTTGGCGAAGTTACTTTGGGTGGAGGATATTTTGTGTGTTGTTGCATTTAGAGAATAATCCTCAAATAATACAATTCATTCGTAAGATAGAATAAGTTCTATTTATTCTAAATATTGTATTTTTGATAAAAATGGAATATCATGAAAATAATAAAGAAAAGTATTGTTGCTTTCATAATCTTATGCGCTTCTATTTCTTCTGCTTCTTCTCAAATTGCAGCGGTAGATGTAGATAAGGGAACTGAGAAAAGTTCTGTGGATGAAGTGGTCATTGTATTTAAGATGCACTTCGACATAGGGTACACTGATTGGGCTGAATCCATCTTGCAGAAATATGCAACTTCGATGATGGACGAGACATTGCGTTCGGTAAAAGAGACGGAAACCTTGCCTCCAGAAGACCGTTTTGTATGGACATTGCCGGGATGGCCTATGAAGTATATGTTGGAAAATGTTTCTGATATTTATAAACCAGCATTGGATGCAGCTTTGAAGACTGGACGTTTTAAAGTGCATGCTTTACCTTTTACATTTGAAACCGAGTCGAGTGATTTGGAAACATTGGTTAGAGGTATGAATTTTTCTTCACAAATTAATCGTCAGTATGGTTTTCCATTACCTCGAGGAGCAAAATTGACAGATGTCCCTAGTCATTCCTGGATTCTTCCTACTTTGTTGACACACGCGGGTGTGAAGTTTTTACATATTGGTTGTAATTCAGGGTCTACATCTCCGGATGTTCCTACGTTGTTTTGGTGGGAAGGGCCCGATGGATCTCGTTTGTTAACGTTTAATTGGGCTGAATATTATGGTTCGGGAGTTTTGCCTCCTGCGAACTGGCCGTACAAGACTTGGCTGGCGATGATTCATACACATGAAAATACCGGTGCTCCAAAGCCGGAAGAGGTGGCAGCAGTATTAAAAGAAGCGCGGGAGAAATTACCAAATGCTAAAATACGAATTGGGCAGTTAGAAGATTTCTACGATGCTTTGATGAAAGAAAATCCGGAACTTCCAGTGATCCGTGGAGATATGCCTGATACTTGGATTCATGGATATATGTCAATGCCTAGCGAAGTAAAGAAAAATAAATCTTTGCAACGTTCAATTTATGTTGAAGAGGCTTTGAATACGCAGTTAAGACAATGGGGGGTAGAAGCAGAACCTGTAATTCCCTATGTGGATAAAGCAGTGGAGCAAACGTTATTGTTTGATGAGCATTCCTTTGGCTTGGCTATGAGTCATGGGCATCAGGCATCTTGGAAATATGGGGATGATTTTTGGGAAGAGCGTACCTTGGGAAATTATGACTTCATAGAGACTTCCTGGTATGAGAAGGGTGATCATGTCCATAAAGCTGAACAGCTGGTAATACCATCTTTGCGTAAAGATCTGAAACGGCTGGCAAGTCAGGTGGCTGTGGACGGGAAGAAAGTGGTGGTTTATAATCCGCTGCCGTGGGAGCGTTCCGGGCAGGTGAACTTGTTTATGGATGTCTATCAAAAAGGATTCAAGGTATATGGCTTGCGTGATGAACAGACCGGACAAATCATTCCGGCAGCCAATGATGGAAACGACCTTTCTTTCTTTGCCCGCAAAGTGCCTTCGATGGGATATAAGACCTATTCCGTTTTGACCAACCCAATACCGGAAGTAGAGCGTTACGTCTCGATTCACGAAGGTGATGCCGTAATCGAGAACGGTTTCTTCAAGGTAAAGATCAATCCGGAGAACGGAGCGTTGGTATCTGTATGGGACAAACGTTTTCAAAAGGAAATGGTCAATCCGAAGAGTGAATATGGCTTTGGTGAATATGTGCATGAGAAGTTCGGAAACGACGAGATAGACCGTTACAACAACAGTTACGTGAAACCGGGACATCATGGATGGGCAGATCCGGAGATGGCTCGTCCGAAAGATGAGGTTTTACAGTATGCCATGGAGAAAGGAAAAGTGCGTCGGATTAAATACGACAAGACATCGCACAGCGTACGGGCGACTGTGTTTTGCCAGACAGAAGCCGGGGATGATTATCTGTTGTCGTATACCCTGGAAGATTATTCGCCCTATGTGGAAATCAACTGGAGTTTGCGTAACAAGCCTGCCGATCCACAACCGGAAGCCGGCTGGTTGGTATTCCCTTTTAATGTGGATGAACCAACATTCCGTTTAGGTCGTACAGGAGGTGTTGTGAATCCGGCAGTGGACTTTATAAAGAATACAAACCATGATTACTTCTTTGTTAATACAGGATTAGCAGTTATTAATGGACAGGGTGACGGATTTGGTTTAAATACGCCGAATGCACCAGCTATTAGTTTAGGCCGTCCGGGATTGTTCCGTTTTTCGGGTAGTTTTGTTCCACAACAATCCAATGTGTTTGTGAACTTATTTAATAATCAGTGGGGAACCAATTTCACTGAATGGATTGAAGGCGGTTTGTCTGCCAAGATGTATCTGTGGTCTGTATCTTCGTATGGTAATGAAAAATCTTTGATTACTCCTATTGAAGAAACCCGGCCCCCCTTGCTGGCTACTTATGTCGAAGGTAAAGGAGGGTTGCTTCCTCGGATGGCTTCGGGTATTACTCTTTCCAAGAAAGGGATATTGCTTACGGCTTATGGACCGAATAGAAATGGAGATGGAGATGTCTTGCGGTTGTGGGAACAAGCTGGAGAAACAGGGAAATGTATCATTACTATACCTAGTTCAGCTTATCACAAGGCGCAACCTTGTAATTTACGAGGAGAACCGATAGGCGAACCGCTAGAGATTCGTCAACAACAATTGGAGGTTGATATAAGAGCCTATCAACCCTTGTCTTTGATCTTATTGAAATAATTTGAATGGATTTAGTTGAACCTATAAATGTAATTACAATGAAAAAAAAGTGGCTGTTTATCTTTTCTCTGTTTTTACTTTGTATGGGAAGTAAAGCACAGGAACATGCCGAGGTGGATGAAATTATCTTGGTTTTTAAAACACATGTAGACATTGGATATACGGATCTGGCGAAGAATGTAATGAAAAAGTACCAGACGGAAACGATAGATAAAGCGTTGGATGTAGTGGATCGGAATCGAAATATGCCGGCCGATCAGCAATTTGTATGGACATTGCCAGGATGGCCTTTGGAAAAGATTTCGGAAAACTGGAACGGGCAAAGTCCGGAACGGTTGGATCGGATTAATACGGCATTGCAGGACGGACATTTTGTCCCTCACGCGTTGCCATTCACTACGCATACGGAGATGTTGGCTCCGGAATGCTTAGTCCGAGGCTTGGGATATTCGTCTAAGTTAGCGCGTACTTTACATAAACCTTTACCAACAGGGGCTAAAATGACCGATGTTCCAAGTCATTCTTGGATACTCCCAACATTGTTAAAAAATGCGGGAGTCAATTTCTTGCATTTGGGGTGTAATGGCGCAAGTATGCCGCCTCAGTTACCGTATTTATTTTGGTGGGAAGGACCGGATGGATCCCGTTTGTTGACGATGTACTCTACCGAATATGGTTCGGAATTATTCCCTCCTAAGGATTGGCCTTGTAAAACTTGGCTGGCCATGTTGATGCGTTACGACAATCAGGGGCCGCCACAGCCGGAAGAATTGAAGCAATTGCTAGATAAGATCCATAAAGAAATGCCAGGCGTAAAAGTAACCGTGGGAGAACTGGGTGACTTCGGTGATCGTATCATGCAAGAAAATCCGGAATTACCGGTGATTAAACAAGATATGCCGGATACGTGGATTCATGGTGCTATGTGCGATCCATCTTCGGCAATTGTGGAAAGTAAAGCAGTTCCGGATATTTATATGGGGGAATCGTTGGGGACTCTATTAGATTTGTATGGCGTAAAGTCATCTTCTCCTCGGGATAACCAAACTATCGCTTCTGCTTATGAAAGTGCCTTGCTTTATTATGAACATACGTGGGGAAAGTCTATGGGGTCGATCGCTGGATATGTAGGTGTGAAAGATTATATCGGTCAAGTAACGGATTACCCATACGGTAAGGACTGGGAAGAAGACAAGAAGAAAGGACGGTTCAAAGGATTGGAAGAGTCGTGGGATGAGCATTCTGCACATGCCTATCGGGCTTATGAACAAAGCTCTTCTTTATTACAGCAGAATTTACAGCTTTTAGCGGATGCCGTCAAGGCAAAAGGGAAACATACCGTAGTTTATAATGCATTACCTTGGGAACGAGATGGCATTCCTGCAATGGGATATAAGTCTTTTGCTAAGAATGATAAGTATTTTACAACGAAGCAACCTAAGATTAATCAGAAGTCAGGTGTTCTGGAGAATAAGTATTTTAAAATTGAATTACAGCCTGAAACCGGTTCGATCCATTCTGTTATTGATAAGCAAAGCGGACGTGAGTTGGTAGATAGAGAGGCAGCCTACGGATTCGGGCAGTTTGTCTATGAGCGTTTCAGCCGGAAAGAAGTAGCCGATTATTGTAAATCGTATGTGCGGAATAACCATGTATGGGGATTTGTAGAGATCGGAAAGCCCAATATGCCTTCTGCCGATTCAATTCCTTATCAATCCTTTGTGCCGACTCATTGTTCACTAAAAGGATATAACTCCGAGAATGGAGTAGGCTTGACTATGATTTACGAACCTTCTCAGGGAAATTTGAAGTATCCGGTTTCTACATCTGTTATACTATATGGGAATGCACCCTATTTTGATTTGGAGGTGACTGTAGAAAAGACGGCAGATCCTTGGCCGGAAGCTGGTTGGTTGAGTTTGCCGTTTAAAATAGATAACCCTCATTTCAAAATTGGACGTCATGGCTCGATTATTGATCCTATCACGGATTTCGCACTTCCTGGCGTAAATCGTTACTTATATGCTGCTGGAACTGGAATAGCTATTTTTGATGAAGAACAACAGGGAATTGGCGTATGCGGCATGAATACACCATTAGTTAGTCTGAGTGAGCCTGGATGTTGGAAGTTTGACAACGATTTTATTCCTACTAAGCCTGTCGTTTATTATAATTTGTTTAATAACAATTGGAGTACGAATTTCCGTTTTTGGAACGAAGGAAAATGGACTTACCGTTTTCGTGTTTGGACTTATGATCAGTATGATCCTTTTACATCTCTTCTACAGCCTGCTTTGGAGGCACGTTATCCATTGCAGCTGGCGACAAGCTCGGTTACTAATGGAAAATTACCAGTATCGCAATCGGGGATCACTTTATCTCAAAAAGGAGTTGTGGTGACTGCTTTTGGGACAGATCCGGATGGAAACAATGGAACATTACTTCGCTTGTGGGAACAGGCTGGTAAATCAGGTGAAGTCATTGTATCTTTCCCAAAAGACTGGAATTTCTCACAAGCCATACCGGTTAATTTGCGCGGGGAACAAGTAGGAGAGCCGTTGGTAATCCGGGATGGAAAGATGCAAATACGCATGGGAAAATTTGCTCCGGCTAGTTTTATACTGAAATAGTAAATTTTAAAATGTAGGATACATGAAAAACGTAGTTCGTATCACTTTGGGTGCGTGCCTATTGTTTGTTGGCATGAGTAGAATTTCCGCAACTGAAGAAGAACAGGTATCTACCGGTTCGCCAGTTAAAGAAATAATTGTAGTATGTAAAACGCACTTTGATATCGGTTATACGCATCGAGTGAGTGAAGTGGTCAATTATTATCGGACTTCTATGATTGATAAGGCCATGAAAACGATGGACGAATCGAATCAATTACCACCGGAACAACAGTTTCAGTGGACATTACCTGGATGGGTGTTATATAAGACTATGGAAGACTGGGATGGACAATCTCCTGAAAGAAATCAAGAGTTAATCAGTCGGTTTAAGAATGGTAAATTACAGGTGCATGCGCTCCCGTTTACATTCGAATCTGATGCGTGTGAACCGGAGATGATGGCACGTAGTCTTTCTTTTTCCACAAATCTTACTAAGAAGTTTGGCTTGCCATTACCTCGCTCCGGAAAGCAAACAGATGTCCCTTCGCATGCGGGAGCACTTGCTACAGTTTTGGCAAATGCAGGAGTAAAGTTTTTACATATTGGCTGTAATTGGCCTAGTGCTCCGGTCCAAACTCCGGGTTTGTTTTGGTGGGAGGGGCCTGATGGTTCGAAAGTCCTGACCCTATATTCTTCCATGTATGGAACTTTCTACGATAGGGGTTCATCTTGGAGAAGCTCAGACGATATTATGATGGGGGATAATCTGTTACCTCCACCGGAATGGCCTTACGAGACGTGGCCGGCTATCTTGGTGACGGGAGATAATTCTGGAGCACCATCAGCTAAATATATAAAAGGATTATTAGATGATTTGCACCAAAAGATGCCCGGCGTAAAAGTACGTATGGGAACAATGGATGATTTTTATGATGCCATAATGAAAGAGAATCCCAATATTCCTACATTGAAAACTGAAATGCCCGATACATGGATACATGGTGTGCTATGTGATCCTGAAGGAACTCGATTATCCCGTGCAGTTAATCCATTGATTGCTTCGGCAGAAGTATTACATACGCAGTTGGGTATATGGGATATTGATAAGCCTTCGATACAAGAGGAGGTTGCTAAAGTATATGAGAACATCGCATTGTATGGAGAACATACTTGGGGTGGTTCTAAGTCTGTAAATAAGTATGGCGAGGAGTTCCAAAAGTTATCGAAGTCAGAATATGAGGGGTTGGAAGCTTCGTGGGAAGATAAGACAAATTATATCCGCGAGGCTGCCCGGGTAACGAAACAAATCACGTCTGATAATCTGGAGGCTTTGGCGGCATCTGTAAAACATAGTGCTGACGAAATGGTCGTCTATAATCCGCTGCCTTGGGTACGCTCCGGCATCGTAGAAGTAGAGGGTATACCTTATGTAGCAGAAGATATTCCGGCGTGTGGTTATCGGGTGGTATCGAAAAAACTGGCAAAGAATTTGTCCACAGTTCATTCAAAGAAAGGAATAGAAAATAAATTTTTCCGGATTTCTTTTGATACGCAAAAAGGTTGTATTTCGTCATTTATTGATAAACGTACCGGACGTGAATGGGCCACAAACTCCCAAGCTCAAGGATTGGGGCAATACCTGAATGAGCGGTTTACGTTGGAACAAACACAAGACTACGTGCGCGATTACCAAGGTCGGCGAACAGAAAATAATAATAACTGGCTACACGACGGATTATATAAACCGGGTATGATTTCGGAGACGAAAGTACCTTATCAGGCAGTATGTTCTGGTCAGGCAGATTTGCATATCACCGAAACCAACGGAACACAAGTGGCTGAGTTATCTATGCCTGGAGACCCACAAAGACATCTCTCGCCGACTACACTGCGTATTACTTTGTATAAAGATATGCCCTATGTCGACTTGGAAATGACTATCCATAACAAAGTCAAAGACAATTGGCCTGAAGCTGATTGGCTTTGCCTTCCGTTCCAGATTAATCAGCCGGAATTTAGGGTGTATCGGACGTTGGGAGTAATGAATCCGAAGACAGATATACAGCCTGGTGCTAATCGTACGATGTACACTGTAGGCAACGGAGTTGCCATGATCGGAGCAGATGGTAGTGGTATAGGTATATGCCCCTTAGATCATCCATTAATAAGTATTGGTGAGCCTGGTTGTTGGAAATTTTCGTATGACTATGTTCCGCAGAAACCTGTCGTTTATATAAATATGTATAACAATCAATGGAATACAAACTTTAGATACTGGTATCCTGGAACATGGAGTTCGCGTGTACGTATTTGGGCCATTGACGGTAAAGAGGAACGCTCTAGCGAAGATTTGCAATTTACACAATGTGCACTGGAAGCACGTAACCCGTTGTTGGTAGCTGACGGAATGGCGGAAGATATCGAACTTCCCAAAAAGCAAACGGGCTTGGAAGTATCCAGACCAGGTGTTTTAGTGACAGCTTTTGCTCCGAGTGATGAAGAGGGTACACTATTACGCCTTTGGGAACAGGCAGGGATGACTGGTAACTTGGTAGTCCGCTTACCCAAAAATTTGGAGGTTTCTCAAGCTGTTCCAGTTAATCTTCGTGGAGAAAAAATAGGATCCCCGATTACCATCAAAAATAATCATTTGGAATTTGAATTAGGAGCTTATGCCCCTGCAAGTTTTATTTTAAAGTAATAGATATGGAAAATACATTTCAGCCGGATTACAGGAATATTCTGAAGGTTTTGTATAATCAGCGTCCGGATTATTTACCTTTATATGAACATAATATTGATGCCCCATTTGTATCGAAGTGTTTGGGGGAGGAGTTGTCTTTGGACGCTTGTAAAACGGATGCCGATTATGATACATACTTCCGAAAGTATATCAAATTTTGGAAAGATCATACGTATGACGCATTTAGTTATGAGGCTGCTATCTGCGAAATTTTACCGGATCATGGTGCGATTTTGGGTGGGCGTTTAGGACCTATACAAACAAGGGCCGATTTCGAAAAATATCCTTTTGATGAGATTCCGGAAATTTTTTGGCGGGTTTATCGTCCTCGTTTGGAAGCGATCCGACGTATGATGCCTCCGGGAATGAAAGCGTATGGAGGATGTGGATATGGTATTTTCGAAACGGCAGAGGATTTGGTGGGTTATGAAAGCCTTTGTGTTTTGCAGTATTTAGACCCAGACTTATTTGCAGATCTTTTCTTACGCATTGGCGATTTATTTGTGACCTTATGGAGTCGAATGCTCGATGAATATGGAGATTTATTCGTTTTTTGTCGTATGGGAGATGATTTGGGGTATCAGTCTGCCACAATGCTTGAGCCGGATACGATCCGCCAGTTTATATTACCTCAGCATAAACGTGTGATTGATTTGATTCATCAGCACGGGAAAAAATTTCTTCTTCATTGTTGTGGAAATATTAAAGAGATCATGCCGGATATCTTACGTAATCAAATTGATGCCAAACATTCGAATGAAGATCAGATTTGTCCTTTTGATGATTGGATAGATAATTATGCAGATCAAATCGGCCTGTTCGGGGGGTTTGATATGAATTATTTAATTATGAATCCGTATGATGTGGTCTATCAAAAAGTATTGGAAGAGGGAACACGCTTCCGGGCAAAAGCAAAAGGTTATGGTTTAGGGTCAGGTAATTCTATCCCTGACTATATGCAAATAGATGGTTTCGAAGCGATGGTGGATGCCGTCAAAGAAATTCGCAGAAGAGAATTATTAACTAGTAAATAAAAGAAAAGTGATGACTTCAAGAGAACGTTTCTTAACTGCTTTATCTGGAAAAACACCAGATCGTATCCCTATCATGGAACATTTATTTAGCTTGAACTTGATGCAGGCCTTGATGGGATACAAGACTGTCTTGTATGATGGGAAAACTCAGGCTCAACTGGCAACCAAGTTGGGTATCGATGGAATATGGACACCAATCAATGGATTTTGTGGAATTGAGGAAACTCCGCATCAGCCGAATGAGATTTATAAAGATGAATGGGGGGTGACCTACAAGAAGAATGGTTGGCCAATTATTGCGCAGATTGATACGCCGGTCAAATCACGGGAAGATTGGGCCCATTATCAATTACCAGAAGTAAATACTCCTTATCGGTTACGTATTTTGCGGGATGTGAAATTAGCCAATACGGAAGATCTGGCTGTTGTGTTAGGAATATTGGGGCCGTTTACCATGGCATCTTGGTATATCATGGATTTTGAAACCTTGTCGATTACCATGTATACAGATCCGGATTTAGTACATGAAATCAATGAGGCTGTTTTGGATTGGACGCTTCAGGTTCTCCGATTGGCAGCCGAGGAAGGAGGAATTGACTGTGTACAGATCTCTGATGATTGGGGAGGAACTCATTCGTTACTAATTTCACCCGATGATTTTCGGACTTTCTTTATGCCTTACTTCCGACGGTTGGTACAGAGTATAAAAGATTTAGGGCTGCCAGTCATTATGCATAACGATGGCCGTATCTGGGATGTATTGGACGAATTGGTAGATTGTGGAATTGATGCCTTACATCCTGTAGAGCGTGCTGCAGGTATGGATTTGAAGATTGTTAAGGAAAAATACAATGGACATCTGGTCCCTATCGGTAATATCAATAACAAGATTACGATGTCTTCTCCTAATCCTGAGGATATTAAGAACGAAGTATTAGAGTGTATCAAAGAAGCAGGTTTAAATGGGGGATATATTATTTCGACAGATCATAGTATTCATGATCTCATGCCAGTTGAAAATGTTCTTTATTTGGTAGATTTAGTAAAGAAATATGGGAAGTATCCCTTGTTTGATGAATAACTCGAGTATTTGAATTTTTGTATTTTAATCTGTTAGTAGAGTTAAATTGGTAATATCGACCCCAGGTTATTTAGTAAATAATTCATTTGTTTTTTAGATAATAGAACCTCTGCCCTCCTCTAGAATTAAAGAGGAAGACAGAGGCTCTTTCATTTAAACACCCCCACCTTCATCCGTTCCTTCATCCTTGTCGACGGTGAAGCGGTTGAACTTGGCTAGGTTGCGCATATCGCGCAGGCGTTTACCGGGTGAAAACACGACCTTGGGCCTGCGAATCATGACGGCGTTGAAGTCTTCCGGATTGGATACGCCCGGACTGCCGATGGCGATACGGAAGTTACCCAAGTCGGCAAACTGGACGATCTCGCCGTTACGCAGATGTGTCACCATCGCCCAGATCACACGATCCAACACTGCCTTGATGTCGGCCGAAGTCAGTGTACAGGTTTCGGCGATCTCGTCGCATAGATCATCAAATACCACCCTGCGTGACATGACGGCTTGCGCATAAAACAATTCTGGTAAGTTCAGGTATATTTTTGTTTTGTATGGGGGGATTTTGAACGTTGATGGCACGTGGTGATATCTGATGGCCAGAATCTTATGACCTTTTGTGAAATCAATACTAGGTTACCTTGACTATTCGTAAGCTAAATTACTACAAATAACATTATTGCCAAATTTGAAAGGTTGAAGACATCTTCTTCGGCAGAGATTCGATAAAAAGATTGATTGACTTTTTCTAGGTAGCTTCTTCTTCTTTTATTCATCCAATATCGTTCGCCTAGGTCCAGCAGAATTTTCAGTTGGGCATATAGCTGGGCGTGATCAATGGGTGATGAGTCAATTACTTCATTCACTTAAATGAATATATATAATGTAATCTATTGAAAAATAGCTAAAAAGTTAATGTGGATCTCATATATAACTCTTGAAAAGACAATTATATATTATTTGATTAACAAATGTGATTTAATCAATTCATATTGGTAAATTAATCAAATCATATTAGTGAATTAATTAATTCACATTGGTGAATCGGATAAAAATTAAATGAGAAAAAGATAATTTATTGGGGCTAATAATTAGTTTGTACCAGAGTTTTTTGGTGATACGAATATTACGGAAATCTTGGATATGTAATAGATAAATCGATAGCCCAATAGTGATGGGCGGCATGGTACAGTTGAAAAGTGACAACATCAAATGTCCATTCCTTGTATATAAATGTTACTTTAGGATATTTTAAAGGAAATAGATTATGATTGTATTTTTATTATATAGGTAGAAAAGTGTTATCTTTATGCAGAATTATTAATACGTGTAGAAACAAATAAGCGGAACATGAAAACACAACCTCAAATACGGAATATAGTTTTAGAGATGAGCGGTTTTTGTTTGGCTTCGGAAATGAGAACAGATGATAAGAAATAAGATTTTAATAGGTTAATAATTAAGATTATGGATGCAAAAATGGAATTGAAGAGGGGGATATTACTCATGTTAGGGCTGCTATGCTTCTTTTGGGGTAAAGCAAATGAACGTCAGTCAATTTGGCCTGAAGGTAAGATGCCAAATGCACAATCTCATCAGATTGCTTCTATGTTGGACGAGGCTAATAAGGCTAACTTTGATGCAGACAAACATCGGATCGCTTATCTGGAATGGTATGAAAAGCCTAATCCGGCCATAGCAAAAAAAGCATGTATGGTGCTTATATCAGGTGGTGCTTATAACAGTTGTTGTGATATGAATTTGATTGAGCTATGGAAAAAAACATTCTCTGATTTAGGATTTCAGTGTGTGAATCTGGTTTATCGTACGCCTCGTCCCATCGGAATACCTATTTATCAGACGGCTTGGGAAGACGGGCAACGTGCAATCCGTATCGTCAGAAGTGAAGCTGAGAAGCGAGGCTTTGATCCTGAAAAAATAGGGGTAATTTCCATGTCGGCAGGTTCTCATTTGGCGTTGATGTTGGCTACGAGTTCTTCTATTCCCGCCTATAAAGCTATTGATCTGTTAGACTCTGTTCCTTGTCATATCAATTATGCGATAGTAAATGCACCTGCTTACGTGACAACGGATGGTGAAGCCGGAATACCCGCTTGGTTACAAGGATACGGACCAGATGTACGGCTTTCTGCTTGTTTCCGTTTTGATGATAAAACCTGTCCGATGAGTCTTCATCATGGAGGAACGGATGAATATTCGCCTAATGGCAGTACGTTGATTTATCATAAACTACGCAGGATGAATATACCGGCTGAATTACATTTATATCCCAACAAAGGTCATGGAGCCTATGGATTGGATCGTGGAGTCGAGTTCCTTCGTCAGATAGGTATTATGGGCTCGCTTGATCCGGAGGTAGATATTATGACACGTTACGCGAGTGATGAGGATCGGAAAGAGGTGGTGGTGAAACAAAATGTATGGCCAGACGGTAAAATGCCCAATACACAAAAACATCAGTTGTTACCTTATATTGAGTGGCACTTTCCCAAAGTGTTAAAGACAAAAGCTATACAAATTATTTATAGTGGAGGATCGTATGAGGGCAATGATCCGAATGGATTTGAAGTTGCTCCGGCACGTAGGCTTCTCAATCAACTGGGTATGACTGTGGTTACACTCCGTTATCGGACGCCTCGTCCTAAAGGATTGTCCAAGCATATAACAGCTTGGGAAGATTTGCAACGTACGATTAGACTTGTTCGTTCTCAGGCTGCGGCTTATGGACTTGATCCTGATCAGATAGGTATAATGGGTAGTTCGGCTGGAGGCCATCTTACGTTGATGGGTGTTACCTCTTCTCGGCATAATTCTTATTTGCCGATAGATGAAATTGATAAATTGCCATGTAATGTACAGTGGGGTATTGGTATCTATCCGGCTTATGTTCTTTCTGATGGTTTTGATGGGCCAAATACTAATAAGGGGAATGAGGAAAATGTGACGATGGCTCCAGAATTCAGTTTTGACTTGAGTACAGTACCGATGCTTTTCATTCATGGCGATGCTGATGTGTATTCAGCCATGGGTTCGGTAAAAGTATGGGAAAAGATGCGAAGTATGGGCATTCAGTCCGAGTTGCATACGTTGGCTTTGCGTAATCACTGCTTCCAAAGCAAGGCGAGTCCTGGTACGGGAAGTTATACGTGGTTGGAGCTTATAGTGGATTTTTTAAGAGATCAAAAAAGATTAATTGATGAATAAGAAGAATAAAACAAAGTGGGCAACATTATTCCTTTGTGGTTTGAGTCCATGGCTGGCTTTATCAGCAAAGGAGAAGCCGAAGAATGTATTGTTTATATTGGTGGATGATTATGGTTGGAACGATACTTCTTGCGGTGGCAGTTCGTATTATGAGACGCCGAATATTGACCGGATAGCCCAACAGGGCATGATGTTTACCCAAGGATATGCGGCTTGCCAGGTGTCAAGTCCTTCGCGCGCCAGTATTATGACCGGGAAATTTACGGCCCGTCATGGCATTACGAACTGGATCGGTGAAGCTTCCGGAGAAGAATGGCGTAAGATGGGAAGGCATTCCAAATTATTGCCGGCTTCTTATAACTGGAGTATGTCATTGGATGAATTAACGTTGCCGGAAGCTTTGCGGGAAGGTGGTTATAAGACGTTCATGGCTGGAAAATGGCATATCGGGGATGTAGGCTCCAGTCCGGAAGATCATGGATTTGATATTAATATCGGTGGTTATAAAGCCGGTAGTCCGATGGGAGGTTATTTCTCTCCTTATAATAATCCGACGCTGAAAGACGGACCCGCCGGAGGGAATCTGTCGATGCGTTTGGCTGAAGAGACGAGCCGGTTTATAGAAGATCAGACGAAACATCATAAGAACCAGCCGTTCTTTGCTTATCTGTCGTTCTATGCGGTTCATGGTCCGATTCAGACGACAGAAGAGAACTGGCGTTATTTCCGAGACAAGGCCGATTCGATGGGAATTGCTTCTTCCGGTTTTAAAGTCGACCGGACTTTACCAGTTCGCCAGCGTCAAGATAATCCGATCTATGCCGGTTTGATCAAGCAGATGGATGATGCCGTTGGTGTCGTGTTGGATAAGTTGGAGGAATTGGGCTTGATGGAAAATACCCTGATTATTCTGACAGGTGATAATGGTGGTGTTTCTTCCGGAGACAGTTACTCGACTTCGTGTCTTCCTTTGCGGGGCGGTAAAGGCAGGCAGTGGGAAGGTGGTTTACGCGTTCCTTATATTATTCAGGCTCCGGGAATGGCGAAAGGAACGACATCGGCTGTTCCTGTAATCGGGACGGACTTTTATCCGACGATTCTGGAATATGCGGGTTTGCCTTTACTTCCGGAACAGCATCAAGACGGACAAAGTCTGATGCCGTTGTTAAAGGGAGAGACTTCCCTTCCAGCTCGAAGTTTTTACTGGCATTATCCGCATTATGGCAATCAGGGAGGTGAACCGTCGTCGGTTATTCGGGATGGTGACTGGAAATTGATTCATTATTACGAGGACGGTCGGAATGAACTGTATAATCTGTCAATAGATCCGACAGAGTCAGAACCGCTGAATGCCCAATATCCGGAGAAAGTTTCGTTCCTGAGTAAGAAGTTGTCTGTTTGGCTGACGGAAGTTGGCGCTCGTATGCCACAGGCAGATCCGGAATATGATCCCCAGAAGGAGGCGGCGTATAAATTGAAGCAGCAGACGGAAACTTTGAATCGTTTGGAAGAAGAACGTAAGCGTCAGTTATCTGAAGATTTCCAACCGAATAAGGAGTGGTGGGGTAGTCAAACGGTAGATTAGTTTCGCCAAAGTAATTTATGATAACAGATAACAAGTATATTGATAAAATAAGAAGGAAATGACTAAGAGGAAATGGCTATTTACAACCTTACTGGCAGGTTGTATAAGTATGGGGTGGGCGGAAGAGAAAACATTCGTTCCACTACCGACTCCGGCACAGATTACTTGGCAGGAGGCTGAACTGACAGCTGTATTTCATTATGACCTGCATGTATTTGACGGGAAACAATATAATCAGGCTTATAATCGGATTACGCCAATTCCGGATATAAATATCTTCAATCCTACGCAGTATGATACGGATCAATGGATTCGGAGTGCTAAGGGAATGGGTGCGAAGATTGCTATTCTGACGGCTACACACGAGACAGGTTTTGCACTTTATCAGTCGGATGTCAATCCGTATTGCATGAAAGCCTTGAAATGGCAGGATGGGAAAGGGGATATTGTGCGCGACTTTGTCAACTCTTGTCGGAAGTATGGCGTGAAGCCGGGTATTTATATTGGTATTCGTTGGAATTCATTTTTGGGAGTACATGATTTTATGATGCCGAAGGATGGAACGAAGTTTCAGGAAAACCGGCAGGCATTCTATAATAAGATGTGCGAAGGAATGACCGAAGAACTGATGTCCCGTTACGGCGATTTGGCGATTGTCTGGTATGATGGTGGTGGTCATGGACCGGAATTGGGAGGCGCCGATATCCTGCCAATTGTGGAGAAATACCAGAAGAATATCATTTTCTACCACAACAGTCAGCGGGCAGACATACGTTGGGGTGGATCAGAGACGGGAACGGTTGCTTATCCTTGTTGGGGAACTTATCCTTTCCCTTATTCCCACTCCAAGAACCAGGAGGAGATCTTTAAGAATGATTTCCAGCTATTGAAGACTGGAGATCCGGATGGTGCTTATTATATACCAGCCATGTCGGATGCTCCTTTGCGTGGTTATAATGGTCGGCATGAATGGTTTTGGGAACCGGGTGATGAAGCTTATATCTTTCCATTGGAGAACTTGATGGATATGTATGAGAAGTCGGTGGGTCGTAACTCAACCTTGATTTTGGGTTTGACACCAGATGATCGGGGCTTGATCCCGGCTGCTGATTCTTTACGTTTGGCTGAATTCGGACGAGCTATTGATCAAACGTATGCGCATCCGTTGAAGCAGACGGCAGGTAAAGGTAATAAGTATCATATAGCATTGGACAAACCGACCTTGATTTCTCATCTGGTAATACAGGAAGATATTACACAAGGCGAACGGGTACGGAAATATGTGATAGAAGGCAAAGTGTCTGGAGACTGGAAAAAGTTAGCAGAAGGAACTTGTATCGGTCATAAGCGGATTGAGCGATTATCTACTCCCGAAAAAATATCAGAAATCCGATTGGTTATAAAAGAATCAAAAGGAGAAGTATTGATAAAGGCATTCCGTATATTCTGAAGTGATAAGAAGTGAGCTTATGAGAAATCTTATGAACAGAAATAACATTTATGTAGGTTTTGGATTATGTGGATTGCTTTTGGCTGGATGTAAACAACCGACAGATCGATCGGTATTTGCCTATCAGGCCGAACCCGTCAAACTTCAGTTAGAAAAAAGGGGAGACAGTTATTTTGCTACTGGCTATTCAGCTTTCTCTGTAGAAGATCATTTTACTTGGGGCGCATCTGTGACAAAAGCAGACAATGGGAAATATTATATGATATTTTCAGCACCGGAAGCCTATCAATATCCTTTCGGAAACGCTTGGGTGATGGGTTCTAAATTAGGGCTGGCTGTATCAGACCGTCCGGATGGTGGTTTTAAGAAGTTGGGATTCTTTTATAATCAAGACGGCTTTGTACATGATACATCTGCTTGGGATGCACAAACGGTATCTAATCCGCATGTGCGGAAATTTGGTGATACATATTATTTGTATTATGCCGGTAGTGTGGATCCGGGAAATTTGAATGTGAAATCGAAGACAGATACCTTGGATATCCGTAGTCGGATTCAGCAGTCACAGCAGATAGGGGTGATTACGTTTAAATCTTTTGAAGGGCTTTTGCAAGGAGATTTTGAGCATTATGACAAACCTCTATTAGCTCCTCGTACACGGGTGAAGCCAACCGATGTAGTGAATCCTTCGCCAGAAGGAACCATTCCGCAGCCTGATAACTTGATTACCGTTAATCCTTCTGTCGTATACCGGCCTTCGGATAAAAAATACTTGTTGTATTTCAAGGGGAATATCTATGATCCGCATTGGCGAGGCATTCATGGAGTCGCATTATCAGACTCGCCGACAGGACCTTTTATCCCTTTGAATCAACCTGTATTTGAGATTCCTACACAAGATGGAGAAAAATTATCGGCAGAAGACCCTTATGTATGGTATAATCATCGTGACCGGTTGTTTTATGCGATATTCAAGGACTTTACGGGGCAGTTTACGAAGTCGGATCCTTGTTTGGCGCTGATGTATTCGGAAGATGGAATTCACTGGCAGTTACCAGAGCATTCTTTGTTTATGAAAAAGGAGTTGGTTCTCTCGTCTGGTGATACCATCAAGGTTGATCGTTTGGAACGGCCTCAGTTGTTATTGGATGAGACGGATGATCCTTTCGTTTTGTATGCGGCATGTTCAGTGGCTGAACTGAATAAACAGACAGATGGAAGTTCTTTTAATGTCCAGATCCGGTTGAAGAAACAAGATTCCAAGTGACCATAAGCAGAGGAATCGGGATACAAATATCAGAAAAACAACATTTATTGACAGATTAATCTAAACAAAATGAAAACAGCATTTTTATGGATGATACCTCTTTCTCTGATTGGGGTAGAGACGGGAGCAGCTTCTACGGCTACTAAGCCCAATATAATTATAATCAACTGTGATGATATGGGTTATGGCGACCTGTCTTGTTTTGGTAGTCCTACTACGAAAACACCGAATTTGGATCGGATGGCACTGGAAGGTCAGAAATGGAGTAGCTTTTATGTGTCGGCTTCTGTATCCTCGCCCAGTAGAGCGGGATTATTGACCGGAAGATTAGGGGTACGTACAGGTATGTATGGGGACAAAAAAGGAGTTCTTTTCCCAGATTCTCCCGGAGGTTTGCCGGCAAAAGAACTGACAATCCCTGAGTTATTGAAGCAGGCCGGCTATGAGACGGCTTGTATTGGTAAATGGCATTTGGGACATTTGTCTCAATATATGCCTCTGCAACATGGATTTGACTATTTTTATGGTATTCCTTTTTCCAACGATATGAGTCGGAAGGAACAGATAAAGTTGGGGAATAAGAATTATCCTTATGAGTTGATTGTTTATGAACAGGATAAAGAGATTGAACGGGAGCCGGATCAAACCCAGTTGACCAAACGTTTGACGGAGGTGGCTACAAAATATATCCGTTCGCACCAAAAGAGTCCGTTCTTTCTTTATTTGGCTCACCCGATGCCTCATTTCCCGGTATATGCTTCAACTCGTTTTCAAGGAGTTTCAGATCGGGGAAAATATGGAGATACAATAGAGGAATTGGATTGGAGTGTCGGAGAAATACTGCAAACACTTCGCCAGTTGGGTTTGGATAAGAATACTTGGGTGGTTTTTACTTCAGACAATGGACCTTGGTTGTCTTATAAACAAGCAGGTGGATCAGCCGGTCCGTTGCGTGATGGGAAGAATTCGCATTGTGAAGGAGGTTTCAGAGTACCTTGTATTATGTGGGGCGGTATGGTGAAGCCGGGACATATCACTCAAATGGGTAGTTCTTTGGACTTACTTCCTACGTGTTGTGAAATGGCAGGAGTCAGTCTCCCAGCTGGAATTCAATTGGATGGAGTCAGCCTGCTGAATGTTCTGCAAGACAATCTGGCTGATTCAAAAAGGGAGGAATTCTTCTTCTATCGGGGCAGTCTTTTATATGCCGTACGTAAGGGTAAATATAAATTACATTATATGAATAAATCGGCTTATGGTAGTGATCCGGTTGTCGTATATGATAAACCCAAACTGTATGATTTGGGTACAGATCCCGAAGAAAAGTATGATATTGCCGGTTAATATCCGGAAGTTGTAAAAGAATTAGATCAGATAGCCACTCGGCATAAGGCGTCGTTTGAAGTGGCGGAAAGTATTTTTGACCTTAAATAATGAGTGAGATGGAAAAGATTGTATTCGTATTTATTTTTCTGGGAAGTTTGGTTTTCCAGTCATGGGCACAGTCAACGGATGATTTGGACCTTTCAACATTCATTCATCCAATTGATTCAACGGCTTTTATTCGGGATGCTGGATATTATAACTGGTGTAATTCTTTTATAAAAGACGATTCAGGTACTTATCACTTATTTTATTCCCGATGGCCTAAGTGTCTTGGTTTTACGGCATGGCTGACTCATTCTGAAATAGCCCATGCGACAGCTTCCCGTTTGGAAGGACCTTACCAATATCAGGAAACGGTATTGAAAGGACGAGCCGGTTTTTGGGATGCGGTAACGGCTCATAATGTACAGGTGCGTTGTTGGAATAATCAGTATTATTTGTATTACACTTCAACCAATTCAGGAACAGAAAACTGGTCTGATTCCTTTTTGCAGGAAGTTGCCCGTGTCGGCTATTCGCACGAGCGGTGGAATGATTTGCGTAATCATCAAAGAGCCGGTGTGGCTGTAGCTTCTTCTTTAAACGGTCCTTGGAAGAGATCTGACCATCCGTTGTTGGAGCCCTATGGTCCTATTGAGCATGTGGCTGTCAATCCTTCTGTCTGTCAAGGCGAAGATGGTAAATTTGTCTTGATTATCAAAGGGGATGATGTTCGTTCTGAGAAGAGAAGACTGATACAAGCCGTAGGAACTGGAACATCTCCTTTAGGACCTTTTCGCCTGAGTGACCAACCGGCATTTGCTGATATTCCAACCGAAGATGTTTTCGTTTGGTTTGATACGGCGCGAAAAAGATATTATGCCATTTTTCATGCACATGGAGGCGACTTTATCGGTTTGATCACTTCGGTGGATGGTATCCATTGGGAAAAAGCCAAGCATTATGAGGTTTGTAAGAAACAGATACCTTTAAAGGATGGTTCGATTATGAAAGTTGATAATATGGAACGGCCTTTTGTGTATGTAGAAAATGGTAAGCCAGTCATGTTATCCTTTGCTGTCAAAAAAGGGGCTGATTCTTTCATTGTGATGTTTACGAAGTAGTATTTTAATCTACTGAAAAACAGATGAAAACTATTGTATATCCCATGATCAACTCTTGAAAAAACAGTTATATATTATTTGATTCACAATTGTGATGTAATCAATTCATATAGTTGAATTAATTGAATCATATTGGTGAATTGATTAATTCACATTTGTGAATCAATTAATAAATAAGAAGAAAATACGAAATATCCTTGATAAGACAATAGTTGTACATACTGATTATATTAAGGATATGTTTTTACAATAAAAGTGTGTAGAATCGTGTGAGGAATGATAGAAAGAAAACCGGGAAGAATGTTGGATTACTTTCTTTTTCACGTAAACTGTTTTATATTTGTAGAGGTCTAGGTCTACTAGTCTGCTAAAAGACAATTCATTTTATGTATAGAGGAAGTATGGAAAACACGAAAATAAACCGGAGTTTGTTGTTCGGATGTATGGGACTGTTGTTTGCTCCTTCAGGATTAATGGAGGCAGCTTCGGAAGAACATCCCAATTTGTTGGTGGTGATGGCCGATCAGTTTCGGGGTGATGCCTTGGGCTTTCGGGGAAAAGAGGCCGTTAAAACACCGAATTTGGATCACTTTGCTCAGGAAGCGGTCGTTCTGACTCAGGCAGTCAGCGGTTATCCGGTGTCTTCTCCGGCAAGAGGTATGTTTTTAAGCGGGGCTTATCCGCACGAAAATGGAGTATTGACGAATTGCCAGTCGGAATCTGCGCATCAGGATGTGGAACTGCGCCAGGATATGAAGTGTTGGTCGGATGTGTTGGCACAGGCTGGCTATGCGACGGCATACATCGGAAAATGGCATTTGGATAAACCTTACACGCCGTATGTGGATTGCTCGAACAACAAAGGAGAAATGGCCTGGAATGAATGGTGTCCGCCCGAAAGAAGACATGGCTTTGATTACTGGGTTGCTTATGGAACATACGATCGCCATTTACGTCCGCTTTACTGGAATAAAGATTCGAAAAGGGATGAGTTTTATTATGTAGATCAATGGGGTCCGGAGCATGAAGCCGATCAGGCCATTCAATATCTGGATAGTATCCGTTCGACGGGTAAACCTTTTGCCATGATGGTGTCGATGAATCCGCCTCATACAGGGTATGAGCAGGTTCCGGATCGGTACAAGCAGGAATATACTACCTTGAATGTAGATTCGATAGCAAATTCTTTACCCAGCCTGATGCAGTCCGACGAGAAATATATCCAGTTGTTCAAGCGGAGTGTGGCCAATTATTATGCTTGCATAACGGGAGTGGATGAACAATTTGGACGAATTATTCAGGCGCTGAAGAAGAATGGTCAGTATGACAATACGATTGTTGTCTTTGTCTCGGATCATGGAGATTCGATGGGTATGCACAATAACATCGGGAAGAATATCTTTTACGAAGAGGCTATGCGGGTTCCTTTCCTGATATCGTATGGAAAACAGCTTACTCCAAGAATGGATCAGGACTTATTGATTTCACTCGAAGATTTTTGTCCGACGGTTTTGTCGCTGATGGGCTTTCAGCAGGAAATTCCCGCTACTGTCCAGACTCGTGATCTGAGCGAACAAATCCGGGGGAACCGGGAGAAGATGCCTTCTTCCCAACTTTATATGTTCTATGGTGCAGTGAATGAAACGGGGAAGAATCTGACAACCGGAGCCCGTGGCGTACGGACTCTTCAATATACGTATGCAATCCGATATAAGGATGGCGTGATAACGGAAGAACATTTATATGACCGGAAAACAGATCCTTTCCAGTTGAATAATATGGCCGGGAAACATCCGGAACTTGTCAAGCAGCTTCGGGCAGAACTGAAGCAACGGATGGAAGCTGTACATGATCCGGCGTTATCTGTATTGTAAAACAAATTAGATAGATTATCATGAAAAACAGAACTTTGTGTTTGGCATTAGGCCTTTCGGCATTAGCGACAGTTGGCTTTGCCAAGAAAGAGCAGAAAAATGTATTGTTTATATTGGTGGACGATATGCAGAAAACGTCCATTCATGCGTATGGAAATACGCAGGTTGTTTCTCCTAACATTGATCGGATCGTTCAGGAAGGCGTCTCTTTCGGACATGCTTATACTAATGGTTCGTTGGGCGGTGCTTTGTCAATGCCCAGCCGAGCTATGATTATGACGGGACGAGGTGTTTATCAGGTGAAACAAGACGGTGCCGTTATTCCGGAATCACAGGTTACTCTTCCGGAGTTATTACGGGCAAATGGCTATGAAACGTTCGGAACCGGGAAATGGCATGCCGATAAGAAGTCCTTTAACCGTTCGTTTGAGAAAGGAGATCATATCTTTTTCGGAGGAATGCACCAATACAATCAAAATGGTCACATGTCTCCTCGTCTGCATCACTATGATCCGACAGCCGAATATAAAGAGCCTTTTGTAGGCGATAAGTTCTCTTCGGAAATGTATGCCGATGCCGCAGTGAAGTTCCTTTCCGAACGGAAGAAGAACGATCGGCCTTTCTTTGCCTTCGTGGCTTTTACTTCACCGCATGATCCACGGAATCAGCATCCGGGATACGGTCATACCTATCATCCGGAAGAGATGGAGTTGCCGGTAAACTATTTGCCACAACATCCTTTTGACAACGGAGAGCTAAAGATTCGGGATGAGGTCTTGTTGCCATTTCCTCGGACGGAAGAAATGATCCGGAAAGATCTGGCTGATTATTATGGCATGATTAGTGAAGTGGATGTGCAGATCGGTCGTATTATACAGATATTAAGAGAGAAGGGAGAGTTAGAGAATACGATCCTGATCTTTGCGTCCGACAACGGACTGGCTGTTGGCCGTCATGGTTTGTTGGGAAAACAGAACTTGTATGAACATAGTATCAGTGTTCCTTTGGTCATGGTTGTTCCCGGAATGGAGAAAGGTGTACGCAGTGAATCCCTTTGTTATTTGTATGATATTTATCCGACGGTCTGCGACTTATTGCAGATTCAGCCGGCAGCATCGGTAACCGGTCGTTCTCTTTTACCTGTCTTGCAGAACCCGGAACAGAAACATCGGGATTAGTTGTTCTTGGCTTATAATAGCTCCCAGCGTGCTTTGGTGAAAGACAATTGGAAATACATCATTTATAATGTGGATGGTGTTGTAACAGAACAACTGTTTGATTTGTCGAATGACCCGGATGAAATGATTAATCTGGCAACAGATGCGAAATATGCCTTTAAGAAAGACGCCTACAAACGGATCCTGAAAGAGGAAATGAAGAAGAACAACGACTTCTGTGATTTGGATCGTCATTTCTGGAGAGGGAAACCGGGTAAGATGACGTGGGAAGAAGCCTTGAAGTTGTATAATTGAGCCGGTGACTATAGTTTACGGTATTAAAAGTCCATATGTTTATGAGCAAATTCGGAAAATATTTATGGAAAATACTGATTCTTATCTGTTTGCTGGGGATGGGTACGCTGGATATGCAAGCCGGAAAAGACAAGGATGTCGCTTACTTGCGGGAAAAGGTTACGGAACAATTGCTGGATGTGCCGATCTCTGACAAGCAGATCCGGACGATTGTTGAGACTGTTCGTCCGGATGGAACATGGCCGGGCATAGATTATGTAGATGTGTCACGAACTGCCTTTCAACATGTTCGACATTTGAATAATCTGGTCCAGTTGGCGATTGCCTATCAGCAAAAAGGTTCTCCCTGGAAGGGAAATAAATCCGTGAAACAGGCTTTCGATAAAGGACTTGCTTATTGGTTGGCACATGACTTTCAGTGTGAGAACTGGTGGAATAACGAGATCGGTACGCCGACTTCGTTTATTACGATGCTATTGGTGATGGATAAGCATTTGACGAAAGGGCAAATAGAAGGAATGTTGCCTATTGCGCGTCGGGCTAATCTGAATGCTTCCGGTGCACGTCCGAGCGGAGATCGTATCAAAATAGCCGGTTTGCAGGCAAAAACGGCATTGTTCTGTTGGGATGCAGCGCAAGTAAGTGATGTCATGCAGGTAATTGAAGGAGAAATAAAGATCGTTGAACCCGGAAAGCGAGGAATCCAGGCTGATTATAGTTTTCATCATCGTCCGGATCGGGTAAATAATACCTTGAGTTATGGATTGGATTACATCAACGTTTTCGCCGAGTGGGCCGACCTTGTTTCGTCTACTCGTTTTCGTTTCTCGGAAACATCTCTTCGAATGGCTGTTGATTATTATTTGGATGGTGTGTGTAAGCAAATGGTGTATGGACGTACCGAAGATACGGGAATCCGGAATCGGGATATTACCCGTGTTCAACGGAAAGGATATTTCAGTACACAGACTCCTGAAAGATTACTGGCCATAACAGATTACCGGAAGGATGAGTTGCAGCAAGTGGTAAAGGCAAGAAAAGGAGAGGAGTTCCAGGCTGCTTCGTTTGCCAAGTTCTTTTGGCAGACTGAACATTTCGTTTTCCAGCGACCTTCCTACTACACTTCTGTCCGGATGTATTCAACCCGTAATCGGAATATGGAAGAGCCTTATAACGGAGAAGGGGTAAAGAATCATTTCCGGGCGGATGGAACCAACTATTTATCGGTTTCAGGGGATGAGTATTTTAATCTTTCGCCCGTATATGACTGGTGTTGTATTCCGGGAGCGACCACTTGTCTGCTGGATAAAATGTTTCCTGCGGATGAGATACAGAAAGAAGGATTGACAGACTTTGTGGGCGGTGTGACCGATGGTATGTATGGTGCTGCTGCATTCGACTTTATTAGTCCGCATCAACCTTTGAAAGCCCGGAAAAGCTGGTTCTTCTTTGATCGGGAATATGTTTGTTTGGGAGCAGGCATTCAATCGTCCTCGCCCGATGCTGTAGTGACTACTTTAAATCAGAATCATCTGGAAGGACCTGTAATTGTGGAGGGAAAAGATGGACGTTCGGTATTGCCGGCAGGGAATCATGTGTTGAAAGATGCGAGATGGGTTTGGCATAATCAGACCGGATATATTTTCCCGGATAAGACAACGTTGGAACTCATGAACCAGGAAGCGGCCGGTACTTGGTTTAGTGTGAGTAACCGGACGGATGCCTCCAAAGATACGATACGGGAACCTGTCTTTAAACTGCGGATAAATCATGGAATCCGTCCTTCCCAAAGTTCTTATTCTTATATTGTCTTGCCCCAAACGGATGAAGTGGCTTTGGCTGCCTACCAAAAGGATCCACAAATTCGGATAATATCGAATACAACAGACTTGCAGGCCGTTGAACAACCGGCGACAGGTCTTGTTTATCTGGTTTGTTATCGGGCAGTGGAACAGAAATTGGATCAGAATCGGGGCGTATTGCGGGTTGATTCTCCGGCTTTGTTGATGGCTCGTTATCATTCGAATGGCCGGTTAAAATCATTGACAGTCGCTGATCCTTCTCGGAAATTATCACATTTGCATGTCTCTTTTTCTGGAAAATATGAAACAGGCAATACATCAATCCAGATACGGAGTTCTTATGATGCGGCATTGCAAGAAACGTTCTTGTCTATCGCTTTGCCGCAAGGAGCTTATGCCGGCAGTAGCGTTTCGGTATCATTCGATGAATAGGATCTTTAAAAATGCGTTGTAAATAGGAAAACTTACAATGTAAGTTCTGATAGATACGTTGTAAGTTTTGAGAGATGTAACGTATCTTTGAGCATTACTCAACTAAAAACGGATAAACTTATAAACACAAGGGAGAAAGATGAAGTATTTGTATATTTGGTTGGCAGGCCTGTTTATGTTGGCCTGTACGGTACAAGAAACAGAAAAGCCGCGTGACATAAGGCTTTGGTATGATGCTCCAGCAGCTAATTGGAATGAAGCCTTGCCATTGGGCAATGGCCGATTGGGAGCCATGGTGTTCGGTGATCCTCAGAAAGAACATTTACAGTTGAATGAAAATACGCTTTATAGTGGCGAACCATCTACTACCTTTACCGATGTTCGTATCACTCCTGAGATGAAAGAGCGTGTGATCCGTCTGATGAAAAACGGAGCGTATAAACAAGCCTCTGATTTGATCTGCAAACATTGGTTGGGACGTTTACATCAGTATTATCAGCCTTTGGGCGACTTGTATTTAACGGATCATCGGGAAGGTGAAGTTACCCATTATCAACGGGAACTTATTTTATCGGATGCGATTAACCGGACAACTTATCAAGTGGGTGATGTCCGGTATGAACGGGAAGTATTTGCTTCTCATCCGGATGATCTGATTATTATTCATGTCAAGAGCGACAAGGCGGATGGAATTGATGTTTCTTTGAACTTGTCGTCTGTCCATCCAACAGCAAAAGGATCGGAAGAAGAAGGAAAACTGGTGTTGAAAGGCCAAGCTCCGGGTTATGTAGAGCGAAGAACGTTCGAGCAGATGGAAAGCTGGGGTGACCAGTATAAACATCCGGAATTATATGATTCGGACGGGAAACGGAAGTTTAACAAGCGGGTATTGTATGGAGATGAGATTGATGGGAAAGGCATGTTCTTTGAGGCACAAGTAAAACCCGTTTGTCCGGATGGAAAAGTAGAAATTACGGATCAGGGAATCCGGGTAAGCCAGACGCAGGAAGTTTATTTCTTATTGAGTATGGCAACGAGCTTTAATGGATTTGACAAGAGTCCGAGTCGGGAAGGAGTTGATCCGGCTCAGAAAGCGGCTGAAAAGATTGACCGGGCATTGGCTTTTGATTATGAGACGCTGAAAAGAAGGCATACAACCGATTTTCGTTCTTTATTTGATCGGGTAAGTTTAGAATTGGTGTCTTCACCGGAACAGAAGGCTTTGCCAACAGATCAGCGTATCGATCGGTTTGCCGATCAGAGTGATCCGGATTTGGCGGCAACCCTGTTTCAGTATGGCCGTTACCTGATGATCTCCGGTTCTCGGCCGGGCGGACAACCGTTGAATCTTCAGGGAATGTGGAATAAAGATACCATTCCTGCCTGGAATTGCGGATATACGATCAATATTAATACCGAAATGAATTATTGGCCGGCAGAACTGACCAATCTTTCGGAGTGCCATGAACCTTTGTTCCGGATGATATCAGAGATGGCAGTTTCTGGTAAGCGGACGGCTTCTGAAATGTATGGTATGCGAGGTTGGGTAGGACATCATAATACATCTATTTGGAGAGAGACAATGCCGAATGATAATGTTCCGACTGCTTCGTTCTGGCCGATGGTACAAGGATGGCTGACTAGTCATTTATGGGAACACTATCAGTTTACGCAAGATGAACAGTTCTTGCGCGATACGGCCTATCCGTTGATGAAAGGTGCTGCCGAATTCTTTGCTGATTGGTTAGTGGAAGATGAAAACGGACATTGGGTAACGCCTGCCGGTATTTCTCCGGAAAATTGGTTTGTCTCGCCGAAAGGAGAACAAACGGGTATCAGTATGGGACCGACAATGGATATGGCAATTATCCGGGAAAACTTTACCCGTACGTTGGCCGTAGCTCAGCAATTAGGCGTAGATCCGGATTTGCAGAAAGAACTGCAGCATAAATTGGAACGGTTGCTTCCTTACCAGATCGGAGCGCAAGGGCAGTTACAGGAATGGATGTTTGATTTCCAGGAGACAGATCCTAAACACCGGCATTTGTCTCATTTGTATGGATTCCATCCGGGAGATCAGATCACGACAGATACACCAGAACTGTTTAATGCGGTGAAAAAGACATTAGAAATACGTGGTGATGAAGCGACTGGTTGGTCGATGGGTTGGAAGATTAATATGTGGGCTCGTATGTTGGACGGCAATCATGCCTATCGGATTATATCCAACTTATTTAATCCGGTAGGATTTGGTTCCGGAAGAAAAGGTGGCGGACTTTATAAAAGCATGTTGGATGCGTGTCCTCCTTTCCAGATAGATGGTAACTTTGGTTATACGGCAGGAATCGCGGAAATGTTATTGCAAAGCCATGCGGGATATTTGCATTTATTGCCTGCTTTACCCGATGTATGGCCCGAGGGAACGGTGAGTGGTTTGAAGGCTCGGGGTAACTTCGAGGTGGATATGACATGGAAAGAAGGTAGTCTGCAAAAGGCTGCCATACGTTCTTTAGCTGGAAAAATGTGTAAGATCCGTACGGCTTCTCCCATTACGATCGTAAAAGGAAATACCGAGATTGCCCGAAGTGGAGAACGTCAGCACAATCAGATCTATTCTTATTATGAAGTGGAATTTCCTACAGCGGCAAATGAAACGTATCAAGTATGCATCGTAAAATAGATAAACTTATGAATAAACGCTTATTATTAGGTTCGCTGGCTGCATTGGGCGCTTTGTCTTCGGTGACAGCGACGGAAAAGAAACCGAATATTATTTTTATTTTGGCAGATGATTTGGGTATAGGTGATGTCTCTACGTATAATCCCGGAGGTAAGATCCGGACAAGTCATTTGGACCAGATGGCTTCTGAAGGAGTTTGTTTTACAGACGCCCATTCGAGCTCTTCTGTCAGTACGCCTACTCGCTATGGTATTCTGACCGGACGCTATAACTGGCGTTCGACGTTGAAGGAAGGAGTTCTGTTCGGGTATGACAAGCCTTTTATCAAGCCGGATCGTTCGACCATAGCGACTGTGCTGAAAAGAGGAGGTTATACAACTGCCTGCATCGGCAAATGGCATTTGGGCTGGAACTGGCATAATATGGAAGCCGGCAAGGACCAGATTGATTTTTCCAAGCCGATTACCGGTGGACCGACCGAAAGAGGCTTTGATTATTTCTATGGTATTATTGGTTCGCTGGATATGGATCCATACGTGTATGTGGAAAATAATCAACCTACGGCCTTGCCGGATCGGGTGACGGAAGATAAGGGTTTACGTTTCTGGCGAAAAGGACCGACAGCTTCCGATTTCGATCATGAAGATTGCTTGCCGAATTTTGTCCGAAGGGCAGAAACTTATATCCAAGAACATGCCCAAGGAGAACAGCCGTTTTTCTTGTATTTGCCATTGCCGGCACCTCATACACCTATTTTGCCTGTGAAAGAATTCCAGGGGAAATCGGGCATTGGAGCGTATGGCGATTTTGTTTTGATGGTTGATCATCTGGTCGGAAGCATCTTACAGACGGTGAAAGATGCCGGGATTGAAGAGAATACTTTAATCGTGTTTACGTCAGACAACGGATGTAGTCCGGCTGCCGATATGAAGTCTATGCAACAGCAAGGGCATTTGCCAAGTTATGTATATCGGGGACATAAAGCCGATTTGTTTGATGGCGGACATCGCATTCCATGTCTGGTTCGTTGGCCTGGGAATATTGTACCACATCGCGAGAATCAGACCATTTGTTTAACCGACTTCTTTGCAACGTTTGCCGATCTGACACAAACGGCGATTCGCGATTCTGAAGGAGAAGACAGTTTCTCTTTAATGCCTGTTCTGGTGAATGCCAACTATACGGAACCTATCCGGGAAGCCACTGTGCATCATTCCATCAATGGTGAATTCAGTATTCGAAAAGGAGATTGGAAATTACTGTTGTCTGCCAGTTCGGGTGGATGGAGTGAACCGACTCCAGGCAATCGGGAAGCCTTGTCGAAGTTGCCTCGTGTACAATTGTATAATATGGCAACGGATCCGGCGGAACAGAAGAATGTACAGGCCGAATATCCGGATAAGGTAAAAGAATTGAAAGACTTACTTTTGAAGTATATCCGGGAAGGGCGTAGTACACCGGGAAAACCACAACCCAATGATAACGGAAATGACTGGAAACAAGTGCAAGATCTACTGAATTAAGTTGATAAATTGAACCTAAACATACGAAGTTAACGAAACTCGTTATCTTTTATATTTTTGACAGCTGTCGTAAAGCTTTATCATATATGTCAAAAAGCTTTATCACATATATGGAAAAGCTTTACGACTATTGTCAAAAAATTAAGATGTAACGAGTGAAATACCGAAAATAGATGGCTATCAGTTGTACATCACACGTTTATTTGCTATTGGGTAGGACGAGTTCAAACAGGAAATAGTCAGATAACCGAATCTTTTTCGGAACATGTATTTGGCTGGTTGTTGGAAAAGTGATAAATTGCGGCAACTTTCTGTCGGGATGTTGACAGAGAGAATTAGAAAAACACATTCTAATTACTATTAACGGAAACACTTATATGGAAAACGGAAAAAAGAAAGGAATGACTCGCCGGGAGTTTCTCGGCTTTTCAGCATTAGGTTTGGCGGGATTGACCATCTTGCCGAGTTGGAGTATGAATGGAGTCCGCATCGCTCCGAGTGATCGGGTGGTATTGGGTTTCATTGGTTTAGGACAGCAAGGTTTAAGTGACTTTGGCGGATTTGCCCAATGTCCGGGAGTACAGGTTGCCGCCGGCTGTGATGTCGATTCCATTAAACGGGAACGTTTTGTTCGTCGTATCACCAAATGGCAGGCTGATAACGGAATGCCGCAACGGTGTGATCAGTATGAATTCTATGAAGAAATGCTCGAACGCAAGGATATTGATGCTATCGAGATTGCTACACCCGATCATTGGCATGCTTTGTGTACCATTCATAGTTGCCAGTCGGGGAAAGATGTATATTGCCAGAAACCTTTGGCTTATACGATTACAGAAGGACTGGCGATGGTGAAGGCCGTTCGTGAGAATAAACGGGTTCTTCAGGTTGGTAGCCAGCAGCGTTCGGATAAGGAATTCCAGCAAGCCATAGCTTTGGTACAGCAAGGTGCGATTGGTCATATTGAAAAGATTTATGCCCGGGTAGGCGAACCTCCCAAACCTTTTGATTTGCCGGAACAGCCGGTTCCCAATAACTTAAACTTCAATCAATGGATGGGACCGTTGAATGATCCGAAGATTCATTATCATCCGGATTTGTGTCCTCCTGTCTCTTTGGATCCGGAAAAGAACGAACAGTTGTGGGGCGCTTGGCGTTGGTATCGCGAGACCGGAAACGGTTATACATCCGACTGGGGTGCTCACATGTTTGATATTGCCCAGGCAGCCATTGGCATGGATGGTTCGGGACCGGTAGAATTTATCCCGAAAGGATACAACGGAACGAAATATGCAACCATGAAGTATGCCAACGGCATTGTGATGACCGAACAGCCGTATCGGGAAGACAATCCGAATGCACAGGGTATTCAGTTCATCGGTGATAAAGGTTGGATTAAGGTAGCACGTGGTTATATTGAATGTTCGGATCCGTCCTTGTTGGAGAAGAAGGAAACGAAGATCGGAAAAGGCCAGTATGAAACCAGCGCGCCGCACATGCAGAACTTTATTGATTGTGTCCGTTCGCGTGAGAATCCGATTGCCCCGGTTGAAGTGGGTTGCAGTACCAATACACTCTGTTGCCTGACGAATATAGCCCTCGAGTTAGGTCGTCCGGTGAAATGGAATCCGGCTACATTGAGTTTTGTCAATGACAAGGAAGCCGCTGCCCATCGTTTGTATTGGTATCAGTACCGGAATCCGTATTCTTTACCGGATTGGTATTAATATACTGATAACAGACAAGCTGGCAAGGTTTGAAAGAACAATCGTATCAAGCCTTGTCGGCTTGTTTCTCACTCTTTGCTGCTTTGCATAAATTTAATTGAACAGATCAGAAACCCTATCATGAAAACAAAAAAGGACTGTCGGCTTATTTTGGATATGCACAAATTGGATATCCATGTGTTTGAAGAGTTTGGACGATACAATTATAGTAATGCACAATCCGTACTTCCTTTGCATGTCCATGATGATGCCATTGAAATCTGTTATTTGGCGAGGGGAAATCAGACTTATCTGGTTGGAGATGATGTTTATCAGGTAAGAGGCGGCGAATGTTTTATTACTTATCCCAATGAAATTCATGGAACCGGAAACTTACCGGAAGAAAAGGGCGTTTTATATTGGTTTTCCTTGGAGGAATTGCCGTAGGTATTGTGTCGGTGACATTGCCTATTTGTGTCTCGGAAATTACGCCGCCTGAGAAGCGAGGACGTTCTACTATCAATTTCCAATTGGGGGTTGTAGTTGGTATTTTACTGGCTTTCTTTGTGGATTATATCTTACTTGATACTGGAAAGTATAATTGGAGATATATGTTTTTATCGATGTCACTTCCGGCTCTTTGTTTTGGAGCAGTGTTGTTGAAGGTCTCTCGTAGTCCACGCTGGCTGGTTTCGCAAAAGAGAATAGAAGAGGCAAGTAAAGTTCTCAGAGAACAGCAACCGGATCAGGATATCAACCGTTTGTTACAAGAGATTGAACAGTCCTTGTCTTCTGTATCCGAGCGATTGCCTTGGCAGGCTTTATTCCGAAAACCTTATCTGAAGTTTATTGTGATTGGTTTGGCTGTCGGAGTTTTCAGTCAGTTGTCGGGTATTGCCATCGTGATGTATTACGCCACGGATATTTTCCGTTCAGCCGGATTTGAGACAGATGCGGCTATCGGACAAACGGTCATTATCGGATTGACCAATTTGGTGTTTACATTACTGGCCAAATCGTTGATAGATCGTTTGGGGCGCCGGCGTTTGCTTCTTACCGGAACCATGGGAATGTTTGTGTCATTAAGTCTGTTGACGGCTTCTTATTTTGTTGCCGGTTTCCCATCTTGGATATTGTTATTGTCACTGATTTGTTTTGTGGCCTGCTTTGCTTCTTCCATGGGAGCCGTTTCCTGGGTGTTGCTGAGCGAGATTTTTCCCAATACGATCCGTTCCCAAGGTATGTCGTTAGGTTCTTTGTCTAATTGGATGGTGAATGGAACAATTTCATTCCTATTTCCGATAGTAGCCGGAGCTTTTGATCAGGGACAGAAATATTGTTTCCTGTTTTTTGCCCTTTCGATCTTTATTTCTTACTTCTTCTTCCGGCGATATCTTTTTGAAACGAAAAACAAAACATTGGAAGAAATAGAAAAAGAGAATATGTAGAGACAAACAAACTTAAAAACTAATAAACTCAAAAACTTAAAATATATGACAGGATATGAAAGAATTCAAGCCGCTTTGAGTGGAAAGCGTGCGGACAAAACACCCATCATGTTGCATAACTTTATGATGGCAGCCCGAGAAGCCGGATATACGATGGAACAATATCGGAATGATCCGAAAATAATAGCCGATACTTTTATCCGTGCAGTAGAGAAGTACCAGTATGATGGTATTACGGTGGATATTGATACTGTGACATTGGCTGGAGCTTGTGGTGTACCTGTTGACTTCCCCAATGACGAACCGGCACGTTCGCATGAAGGTCTGTTAGATAGTTTGATGGATGTGGAACAATTAAAACCTCTACGGATACAAACATATAAATATGTGGATATCTGGTGTGAGGCAGTACATCTGTTAAAGCAACATTTCCAACAAGAGATCTTTATCCGAGGAAATTGTGACCAGGCTCCGTTTTCGTTGGCAACCATGTTGAGAGGAACAGAAAACCTGATGTTGGATTTATGTCTGGAACCGCAGGAACGTGTTTTTGTTTTACTGGATTATTGCTTGGAAGCGACGACTCAGTTCGTTTCTCTTATGAAAGAAGCTGGAGCCGATATGATTTCTAACGGAGATAGTCCGGCTGGTCCTTCCATGATGTCTCCTGAGATGTATCAGACATTTGCTTTACCTTATGAGAAGAAAGTATGCGACTGGTCTCATCAACAGGGATTACCTTATCTGTTGCATATTTGTGGAAATACCGATATTATATTGGATGATATGATTTCGGTAGGAGCGGATGTATTGGAACTGGATTACCTGACCAATACGCTGGTGGCAGAGAATAAGATGCGTGATCGGGTAGCCTTTGCCGGGAATATAGATCCGTCGGGCGTTCTGGCTTTGGGAACACCTGCTTTAGTGGCAGAGAAAACAGAAGAATTACTCCGTATTTTCCAAGACAATCCACGGTTTATCTTGAATGCAGGTTGTGCCATTCCACCAACGACACCCGCTGAAAATTTGGAAACGATGATACGGGTTGCGAGGGATTTCACTAACGTATGATGTTTAGATTAATTAGGAAAATCCTCCAAGCCTACTATTCCTAGAATAAGTTGAGTTTGGAGGATTTAATTTATAAGTACAAGATTATTTAAATCTTCGGCAATTCCCAAGGAGCGCGATACTGTTTGCATAAGTAAGCGTCGGCTTCACTGTCGTGGAAACTCTTTCCGTCCCAACTTAACTTCTTACCGGTTCGATAGGCAATGTTTCCTAATTGAGAGAATTTGGCGATGTGTGCTCCAATCTCGATACTGGCATTGCAGTTGCGGTTCCGGCTCTTGATACATTCCAAGTGATTCTTGACATGTAGGTTCAGGCCACCTTCACCATACGCTTTCTTCAGTGGAACAGCTTCCATTCGGGCTTGTCCGTTTACTTTTTCCGGAATGACTTCCCAGCCGCCACGGTCAACTACCAATGTTCCGTTTTCTCCTACGAAACCTAATCCGTGATTGCGTCCGTAAGCTCCGTCGTCGATACCTATAGCGTGGTCCCACATCACTGTAAATCCGTCGAAGGTATAAATCGTTTGCAATAAATCGGGTGTTTCGCAGGCATCATCCGGATAACCGAACTTACCGCCTGATGCCATAATAGACTTCGGTGCCGTTACATTCATACCGAATAATGCATAGTCAAGCAAGTGAACACCCCAGTCGGTCATCAATCCGCCGGCATAATCCCAGAACCAACGGAAGGTAAAGTGGAAACGGTTCCGGTTAAACGGACGTTTGGGAGCCGGACCTAACCACATGTCATAATCCACTCCGGCAGGAACGGGTTCATCCGGTTTAACTGGAATAGAAGGACACCAGCCTTGATAAGAGAAAACACGTACGGTACGGATCTTTCCTAATTTACCACTGTGTACGAAAGCCATCGCATCTTGCCAGTGCGGATCGCTGCGCTGCCACTGACCAACTTGTACGACACGATTATACTTTTCGGCTGCCCGCACCATAATGTTACATTCTTCGATGCTGTTGCCCAGGGGCTTTTCACAGTACACATCTTTTCCTGCCTGGCAGGCATAGACGGCTTGCAAGCAGTGCCAGTGATCGGGCGTTCCTACGATTACGACATCTACATCTTTGTTGTCAATCACTTTTCGCCAATCCTTGTACAGATGTTTTACTTTTTTTCCTGTTATTTTTTCTGTCTCAGCAGCCCGGTTGTTCAATACATTCTCATCTATGTCGCATAAGGCTATACATTCTACTTCCGGATTCCGAAGAAATGCTTTTAAGTCTTCAAATCCCATACCGTTGCAACCGATTAAAGCTACCTGGATTTTGTCGTTTGCTGAAATGGTGTTGGATGCTTGAATTAAAAAAGGACTGAACGTCAGTCCGGCTCCTAACAGAGAAGCCTGTTTGAGGAAATCTCTACGAGTTGTCATGGTTTATATCCGTTTTGTAAGTTAACATTCGTTTGTGACAAATATAGTGAGAATATTTAGATGTAAAAAAGGAAGTATATGTGTCTTTCAACATGCACTCGTGTTTTTGTTTTCGCATGAAACTGAAAGAAAAATATTACTTTTGTGTGAACTACTGAAAGAAGTAGTTCGTGTAAAATGAAACAGCAATAAAAACACAAAAAGAATATGGGTAATATAAAGGTAGGAGACAAGGTTCGTTTCCTGAATACGACAGGCGGAGGCGTTGTCAGAGGTTTTCAAGGGAAAGATCAGGTATTGGTAGAAGATGAAGATGGCTTTGAAGTGCCGGCTTTGATTCGGGAATGTGTAGTGGTCGGTGAAGGACCGCAAGTACATAGTTCCAACAAACCGAAGAGCAATGCCGCAGAGATGGAGAAACAGATTACAAGTACACGCCAGCAGCCGGATGAACCGGAAGAGGAAATTGAAGAAACTCCGGAAGGTGAACGGTTGAATATTTATCTGGCTTATTTGCCGACTGACCCGAAAGCGATCCAGCAGTGCGGATATGAGGCTTACTTTGTGAACGACAGTAATTATTACTTGTTCTTTAACTATATGAGCCGGGAAAACAACAGCTGGATCAGCCGTTATAATGGAACAATCGAGCCGAATACGAAGATATTCCTGGAGGAGTTTGAAAAGAAAGACTTAAATGCCTTGGAGCGGATCTGCGTTCAGTTGATCGCTTTCAAGAAAGGTAAGTTGTATTCGTTGAAGAATGCCATTTCTGTAGAACTCCGTTTAGATACTGTGAAGTTCTATAAGTTGCATTGCTTTATGGAAAACGATTTCTTCGATGAGGATGCGATTATCTGTCCAATTGTCCGTAATGACTTGCCGGAACGGGAAATGTTGGTTTCTGCATCGGAATTACAGGAAGCCATGCAGCAGAAAGCACGAAATGATAATCAGCCCAAGCATCCCAAGCAGTCTATTATCAAGAAAAAGGAGGCTAACTCTTCTATTCTGGAAGTGGATTTGCACATCGCTGAACTGCTGGATGATGTACGGGGGTTATCGAATAGTGATATGTTGAACTACCAGTTGGATAAGTTCCGGGAAGTGATGGATCAGTATGCTTCTCAGAAAGGACAGAAGATTGTATTTATTCACGGCAAAGGTGACGGTGTGTTGCGCAAGGCAATTGAAAAGGAACTGAATACACGGTATAAACAACATTATTATCAGGATGCGTCTTTCCGTGAATATGGTTTTGGAGCAACGATGGTAACCATTAAATGAACAATTGAAAATTGACAATGGACAATTTTCAATTCTCAATTATTAATTTTCAATTTAATAAGCGTGCATACAGAAATAGAACGGAAGTTTTTGGTTACGGGCGATTTCTCGGCGGATGTATATGCCAGCAAGCGGATTGTTCAGGGTTACATCTGTTCGCAGCCGGGAAAGACGGTTCGTATTCGGATTCAGGATCAGAACGGATTCCTGACGATCAAAGGTCCTTCTGACGAGAAAGGAATGAGCCGGTATGAGTTCGAACAGGCGATCCCGTTGGAAGATGCCGAACAATTGCTTCGTCTTTGTGAGCCGGGGGCGATTGATAAGGTACGCTATTTGGCTAAAGTCGGGAATCATGTATGGGAAATTGATGTTTTCCATGGAGCTAACGAAGGACTGGTGATGGCAGAGATTGAATTGAAGGCAGAAGAGGAACCTTTTGTCATGCCTGCTTGGGCCGGGAAGGAAGTGACCGGCGACCGGCGGTATTACAATTCAATGCTGACCCAGCATCCTTTTACGGAATGGAATCAATAGGTGGATGAGTTTTAGAGTGGATAAGTTCTGTCTTTTCCAAGGGAAAGCGTTGTAAGAACGGACAGACTCAGAAGCCAATAAACGTAATAGCGGATTTTAATAACAAATAGAACAAATGCGTATGAAAAGATTATTCTTACTTGTAGCTACGGTCTTGTTGACATTGCCTCTTAAAGCTGATGAAGGCATGTGGATTCTTCCACTACTGAAGGAGCAGAAGTTCGACGAGATGAAAAGCTTGGGGCTCAAGTTGCAGGATTATGATATTTATAGTCCGGACAAAGCTTCCTTGAAAGATGCCGTAGTGATCTTCGGTGGCGGCTGTACTGGCGAAATCGTTTCGCCCGACGGTTTGTTGCTCACCAATCATCATTGCGGATATGGAGCAATCCAATCGCATAGTACGGTTGATCATGATTATCTGACGGATGGTTTTTGGGCAACTACACGCGATCAGGAATTACCGAATCCGGGACTGACGGTTACATTTATCGACAAGATTGATGATGTGACAGACTATGTGAAGGCCGAACTGGCTAAAGACAAGGATCCAAACAGTATGAACTATTTGTCGCCCAGTTTTCTGAATAAGTTGGCAGAAAAGAAGGTCGGCAAGAAGTTCTTGCAGAATAATCCGGGAACAGAGGTGGAAATCAAACCTTTCTTCGGAGGAAATCAGTATTATATGTTTACGAAGAAAATTTATTCGGATGTTCGTCTGGTAGGAACACCGCCGTCTTCTATTGGTAAGTTTGGTGCGGATACCGACAACTGGATGTGGCCGCGTCATACAGGCGACTTTTCTGTCTTTCGTGTTTATGCGGATAAGAACGGAAATCCGGCTCCTTATTCCGAACACAATGTACCTTTACATCCGAAGCGTTGGATGAAGATCTCGATCAAGGGTTTTCAGGAAAACGATTTTGCCATGATTATGGGCTTTCCGGGACGAACCAATAAGTATTATACTTCTTGGGAAGTGGCAGAACGCCGTGACATCGACAATGCTGTCCGGATCAATATCCGCGAACTACGCCAGAAAGCCATGCTGGAAGAAATGCTGAAAGATCCGAAAGTTCGCATTCAGTATGCCAGTAAATATGCCAGCTCAGAGAATGCCTATAAGAATTCGATCGGAAGTAACTGGGCAATTAACAAGCGGAACTTCGAACAGGTGAAACGCGAAGAGCAGGAAGCCTTGTTGGCTTGGGGAAAGAAAGAATGTCAGCCGCAGTATGAAGAAGCGCTTCTTACATTGGAACAGATTGTATATGACCGGAAAGACTTGCGTTTCCGCAAATGGATGCTGGATGAGGCAATTCTGAGAGGAATCGAATTTACTTCTGTCCCGACAGATGTGGATACGTTGGTCGCTGTATTGGCAAAGGATGATAAAGAAGGTATCAAGAAGCAATTGTTCTTGTTCTCGAACGCATTCCGTCGTTTCTTTGATAAAGACTATGCGCCTGATGTCGATCGGAAGATTGCCAAAGTGATGTTGAAGGAATACCGTCGTCTGGTGCCTACTAAAGTTGAACCGGCTTACTTTGCCAATATCGACAAGAAGTATAAAGGAGATGTGGATAAGTTCGTCGACGAGCTGTTCGAGAAGTCTATTTTCGGCAGTCAGGACAACTTTAACCGCTTCATCGCACATCCTACGGCGAAAGATTTGGAACAAGACCCGATGATTCAGTTTGCGTTGTCCGTAAAAGCTGAACAGAAAGAGTTGAACAACGCCTTGAAGCAGTTTGATGATGGATATAACCTGGCACATCGTACCTATGTGGAAGGTTTGTTGCGGATGAATAAAGGCGAAGCTCAATGGCCGGATGCCAATTTCACTTTGCGTCTGACTTACGGCCAGGTTAAAGGATATAGTCCGCGGGATTGTGATTATTATGGTTGCCAGACAACTCTTGACGGTGTGATGGAGAAAGAAGATTCAACCAACTGGGAATTTGTGGTTCCGCAACGGCTGAAAGACTTGTATGCCCAGAAAGACTTCGGGCCTTATGCAACTGCCAACGGAAAGATGCCGGTAGCACTTTGTGCAACGACGCATACGACAGGAGGTAATTCCGGAAGTCCGGTGATGAATGCTCAAGGGGAATTGATTGGTATTAACTTCGACCGCAATTGGGAAGGCGTTGGCGGAGATATCGAATATCTGCCCGATTACCAGCGAAGTATTATTGTCGATATTCGCTATGTATTGTTCCTGATCGACAAATATGCCGGAGCCGATTATCTGTTGAAAGAAATGGAAATCGTGAAATGAGGCAAAAAATAAACGGATAGTTCCTTCGGGAACTATCCGCTTTTATAAAGCTGTGTTCTTTTGATGTCGAGAATATAATTTAAGACATTACCTTATCGAGTTCAGAAGCCTTTACTCTGAAGATATGTCCGTTTCGGGAAAATACCAGTTCGCCATCTTCTTTCATTTTCTGACTTACTAAGCGTTGGAAAGCTACATTTGCACCTTTCACTATATTCTCCTCGAATTCTCTAAGTTCTTGCTCACTCATGACTTTCAAGTTTTTGATAAATAACCTGATTGAATATTTCTTTTTTCTCATTCTTGAAGCCTTTGGCAATTACTTCCATCGGCGACATAGAATTGTCTGTAATCATCCAGTAATCACAAATAGGAAGATATAATTCAAAAAGATTATGTATTCCGGCTTCGTATCTTCTACGAATGGTCATCTCCGGAATATTGTGACCACCAGCGGCCACCCTCATTTTGACACGTTCAATTGCTAATTCCGGTGTGTTTAACCAGAAATACAACAATGTCACGTAATATCCTTCCCTTTGGGCTTCTTTGATCAGATTCGCAACTGATCTCGTAGCCAGTGTCGTCTCCATTGCAAAAGTTTGACCTGCTGCAATGAGCTCTTTGATTCGTCTATACATAATACGACTTGCTTCCACGGCGACCGCAATGCTATCGGCATTAAAGGGAGATAGACCTTTTGCTATCTCATCGGAATTAACGAACTCCTTACATTTCAGCATTTCCGGTAAGATCGTGAAGGAGGCAGTTGTCTTGCCTGCTCCGTTACAACCCGCTATTATATATAAATAAGGCACTTCTATCTGTATTTTTACGGCACAAATATAGAGAATAGTTTTTTAATTATGCAAATGTTCTGACACATTTTTTGTGTTTGTGTGCAAAAAATGTACTCGTTAACATATACTTCGTACTTAAAATCGGGGATTTCGTCAAATTTTATACCCAAAGCAGGTCGCTCATGATCCCGTCGGAGACGAAGATTCCTTCTTTTGTCAATGTTAATTTTCCGTCCTTTTGCAACAATAAATTACGTTTCTCGTACGTTTGTGCTATATTTAGACAATATTTTAACTTCTTCTCGCCGAATTTCTCTGACAGTTCGTTCAGATCAATTCCCCACATCGTGCGCAGATGTGTCATGATATATTCATTATAACACGTATTTTCATCCAGTTGTTCATTTTCAAGGGCAGGTTTTCCTGTTTGAATGCCTTTGATCCATTCAGGAAGGGATGCTACATTCCATTCGCGTTCCGTTCCGTTGTATGAATGAGCCGACGGACCAAGACCGAGGTATTTCTTGCCTTTCCAATACGAACTGTTGTGGCGTGCATACCAACCCGAGCGGGCAAAGTTCGAAATCTCGTAATGCTGATATCCGGCAGCCGCCAGGTTTTCAATCAGAAGGGTGAAAAGCTCCAGGCTAGTTTCTTCGTCGACGGCAGTAATTTTCCCGGCTTCCAGCAAACGGTATAAGGCGGTTCCTTCTTCATAGATCAGGTGATAAGCCGAAATATGCGGTATGTCGAGCCGGAGAACCTCGTCAAGATTCTTCTGCCACTTCTCGGGCGTTTGTCCGGGAAGTCCGTAAATCAGATCTATACTTATATTATATAAGTTGTGTTCCTGGCAGAGACGTACGGCGCGCAAAGCTTCCTCGCGGTCGTGACGTCGGTTGAGAAACTTTAGGTCGTCTGCATCAAAACTTTGTACACCCATACTGATCCGGTTGACAGGCAACGAGCACAGTGCGGCCACATAGGCAGGAGTCATATCATCGGGATTGGCTTCGAGTGTGATTTCCATATCCTGATTCACCGGAAAATGCCGGTAAATGGCCTCAAAGATCCGATTGAGGTTTTCAACTGATAGTTGCGACGGTGTTCCTCCACCGAAATAAATCGTTTCCAGCGTTTCTCCTTCCATATAGTTCTTGCGGAGTTCCATCTCCCGGATCAAAGCCGAAAGATAGGCTTCCTGATATCCCATGTCGGTATTGGAATAGAAATCACAATACAAACATCGTTTCTGACAAAAGGGAACATGTATATAAAGACCTGCCATATACGTGTATTTGACTCAGCATATCGAGTCTTTCTTTTACGTTGATAAATAAGAATCGAAGGCTTTTCATCAGCCATCAGTTTGTTTCTCCAGACAAAGATAAAGGGAATAGGTGAATAAGAGATCTTTTCCTCGTTAAAATTTTATCGTTTCACCCCAGTGGAATGAACGTTTCACCTGGGTGGAACGATCGTATCACCTTGGTGGAACGATCGTATCACCCGGGTGAAACGGTATGATAGAAATGAGAATCTGATAAAAAGATTGTCATTTAACGGATTTAGTTGACTTAAAATCTCTTTATAAATAAAAGGGGTTG